>ENA-USUG01000238-USUG01000238.1-human-gut-metagenome-genome-assembly--contig:-NODE-238-length-87754-cov-7.406846_pt1 | contig 87754 bp, 64 predicted proteins | sample MGYA00250059_ERZ773394 | MGnify/ENA primary metagenome ERZ773394 (study PRJEB29103, sample SAMN06111957) | human gut metagenome | biome: human gut; feature: ankylosing spondylitis patient; material... | reverse complement strand
GGTGGACTGCCATTACCGCAGCAGCTCCAAGAAGGGCATAGGCGAACATATAAACAATGACATGAGGCGTAAACCACGGACTTTGCAAGGCAGGCATTAATGTCTTATTGTGTATTTCCGGTTTAAAGAGGTTAATGCAGATGAACACCAATGAAAGAATAAAGCTAAAGCTGAGTATCCATTTGTACTTCCAACGGCTATAAGTAATAAGCCCTGCCAATGGAAGGAAAAAAGAGTACCATAAACGAGTTTCTCCCATCGTTCGCATAGGAGGACGTTCCAAAGATATCCACATCGCTATGATGAAACTAAAGAAGATTGCTAATCCGGTCAATGTCAACACATATACAGCTGTCGGCCTTTTTCCATGCCAGGCGGCAAAGGCACCGAATCCCCAGAAATGCAGGGCGGCAATGGCGAACACTCCAAAGTAGTCCCAACTCATATATTTTCCTCCTCTTTGTATTCTGTTTGTTTTTCATCCGAAGATACTTCTTTCTCTTTGGGAGCATTGATGAATAAGCAGATCGCCCCTAATACCATCATTATAATTCCGGTATAAACGAACGGTAACCATGGGTCACGTACCAGTTCAAATATACTGATATTACTCCAACGTCCCTTTGTTTCATCATAACTCAACTGATAAATATTCCATCCGGCTACCTTTAAAGGATGGTTTACCTCGATCGTATCTTGCAAAATACTTCCTTCTTGCGTATAGACTGTTACATCAGAAACAAACCGTTGAGGCTCGCGTTCGGGCATTACAAGGCTGTTTTCTCCATTCAGATGCAAGGCTTTATAAGGGAATGCGAAACTTCCATTGCTTACCCAACCTCTTTTTGTTTGTCCGGTATTTGTATTCGTAGCTGTAAGATAGATGGCATAAGTGGCTCCCATTGAATGAAATTCTGTATATTTCAACGTATCTTCCGTAGCAACTGAAGCGGCCATGGGAATAGATTGAAGAATGGTTACTTCCCAATCCAATAATTTACCACTTGTTATTCCGTCTTCGAGTAGTAGGTGCTCGGGTGCGTTTGCAGGAAGAGGTTGCCCCGTTCTATTATCAATCAACATTAACTTGGGAGGATATTCATAAATCGTGAAGTCTTTCAGCTCGATGGCAAGTGGCAGTTCAACCAATTTACCATTTTCATCCGTAGCTCGCCATTCGGTCTTTCCTATTTGAGTAATCATTCGCAGGCGTTGCAAGTCTGCACTACCGAAGGTTGTCGTCAGCAGGACTATGAAAAGTCCCATATGATTGAGCAGGAAAGGTATCTTACGTACTTTCAAAGGGAAACTTGTACGGAGAATGGTTAACCCCAAAGCAGATGCCAACCAGCTGTAAAGTAACACAAACGGCCAAAAGGAGAGCATCTTTGAAAGCCCGAGTAAGTCTACGGGAGACTGAGTGGAAGGTACTTGCCGTATACATCCCATTAGCACCGTGATAGCTGCTACGTAAATGAGAGAAGAAACGGCGGACGTATAATGACTTAACCATTCAAAGGCATATACCCGTTTGCGAAGCAGATGCATTGCCGTTAATAGAAACAAGTACAATGCCAAGACTATGATATTAATCGACCACGCAAACAACTCCCAACGTATTCCCCCTGTAATACTTTGTAATAGCAAACCTGTGACTAACAGACCTGCTCCGCAGATAAAACCTTCTTTATATCCCCACGGTTTTTTCCACATACAGAATACGCTTATTTCTGTGCCAAACGTCCGTTGGCCTTAGCTTTTTCCAACCAAGCCGGTACGGTAGTTTTCAAAAAAATGTCTTTCGCGGCCTTTTCGGCGTCCATATCCAAGCCGATGTATTCTTGCGCCTTAGCTTTAGTGGAAATATCTGGCATGGGCACATCATCTATAAAACCGTTCTTTGCCAATACTTTGGATATGGCAAGACGGGCTTGCATGGCTCTGTCGAGCCCATGAGATAGAATACGCTGTACTTCCTGTGGCGCATGGAAGGAACCGCCATGAGATGACGTACCGATATCCCAACGCCACTGTGCCTGACGAATTAGTGGCAATATATCTTTCATCTGTTCTTCAGTAGCTCCGTTGTCCCAGGCAAACTTTGCTTCGATATGGGCTTTTGCCAATTCTTGTTCCAACCGGTTACGAATTTCGTTTGCTTTACTCTGGCGGTCGTAAATGTTGTTGCGCAATGTCGTTTCGTTCTCACGATGGCAAGTCTGGCAAGTACGGTCGATCATAGCCAACGGGCTTTGTACATGATGGTCGCTGAACTTCACACTGCCCTCACTCTTATAAGGCATATGGCAATCGGCGCATGATACGCCACGCTGTCCGTGAATACCCATCTTTGAAATTTCATAATCGGGATGCTGTGCCTTCAATATCGGAGTACGGCTTAGCTTGTGAATGTAATCAGAGAAACCCGCCTCATCGTAATATGCTTCCATATCTTCTACTGTGAGTCCTTTATCCCAAGGAAGAGTCAGGTACTTGCCGTCACCTTTGAAATAATATTCCACATGGCACTGTGCGCAGACCAAAGATCGCATCTCTTGCGGAGTGACTTTCGTGATATCTTTGCCTTGACGTTGGAAAGCCTCGATTAAAGCCGGGCGAGTGATTTGCAAGTCCATACTTTCGGGCTCGTGGCAGTCGGCACAACCGATGGGATTAACGATTTCACTTCCTAATGCGCCCCATTTACTATTATAGAAAGCATCTACCCCGATAGCCTCTATCATACGGGGGACATCCGAACTTTTGCAGGTCCAACAAGTAGAAGGCTGTGGACCGTCAGTATCCGTTGCCGGTGCACCGGTACGGAGCGAAGCCCTGATGTCATCGATTGCGTGCATATGTCCGCGTGGATTGGAATAATCTTTGGAGAAAGCATATCCTGCCCAAAGTATCACCATTTCCGGGCGCTGTTCCAATACATCTTCCCCGGCATTCCCATTTAATTCACCCTGTACATCTGTTTTTGTCGTTTCACTCCAAGTCTGATACTCATGGGGATAGTCATTCTTAAAGATTTCGTTGCGTGCTTCGGTCCCTTTTATTATTGTTGTACGATTATTAAATACGCTATCTGATTCGCTTCTTCGTTCCATCAAAGCCGAAATACCCAGACCCGAGATGAACACAATGACCATTGCACCACAAAACAATAGCCATCCTTGCCATGATTTTAGTTTCTTTTTCATATTCTATTTCGTATGAAAACTTGTGGTTATTGCTTTATCATTTTTGTTCCTGTTCAATTCCATGTTATGAATGCTATATATTTGCTACAAATATAGATAAATTCCGCTATATAAGATGATGGCATATCAATATATATTTTATTTATAGAGGGTAATCAAGGCATACGGTCGATCGTTTGCAAGCGATAGGAGTTTGCAGACAATCGACCGTACCTCTGTCACTTTTTATTAGATAGCGATAGACCTCACTAATGGGTGATGTCGGAAGGGCAAGTCCGGACTATTATCCGTACCGGAGAAAGTCTGTATGATAGTTAGGGTAGAGGATCTAAAGTGCAACAAAAACTGTCGCTTACCGCTCCTTTCTTGTCGGTAGATATCACGCGAATATCGTTCTTGCCTTGTTGTAACTCTACATCTTTCCATTCTGCAACAGCATAGTTATCCGTTGTAACTTTACCGTAACTCTTTCCGTTTACAAACAATTCCGCTCCCGGACGATTGGTGAATGCCTGTATGGTCTGTATGCGTTTCGTGCGGTGAATATTGCGTTTGCTTGCCAGATAAATCATAGGTTCTTCATGATTCCAGTTGGCCTTGTAAAAATAGAATGCATCTTTACGTACTTTACGGTCGAAAGTAACCAAACCTTTGTCGTTGATACCCGGACGGTCGCCTTCCGTACGGTGGGCTGCACAAAAGTCGAACATATTCCATATAAAGCTCCCCCATATATACGGACGGGCGGAAATCGCTTTCCAGTTTTCGATGTGGTAATAGGTTTGCCAATTCTCCGGATGCCACCAACTGTTAGGAATGGATTGTACCAATGAATCTTGTTGATGATAGATGCTTGCTCCGGCGCCATATTCGCTCACTGCGATATGGATATTAGGGTGTTGTTTATGCATATCGTCCAGCCATTCACCCAAGTAAGCGGGAGTCTGTCCGTACCATCCGTCATAACGGTTCCATGCGATATTGTCAGTAATGAAGTTCAATTCTCCTTTAGCATTGCAGGCCGAGGTGGTAGGACGCGTAGGGTCTTCCTGATGTGCCAGCTTATTTAGTTCCTTCACATATTCCACAGGATTGTCCCCGATTTCTTTCAGTTCGTTGAATAGTCCCCACATACAAATAGAAGGGTGGTTGTAGTGTTGACGGATCAGTTCTCTTAACTGCTCCTTACCGTTCTCCCGGAATGAGGGTTGGTCTACGAAGCCTTTATCGTCATAACCGCCCGAACCTACAAACGGAATCTCCGCCCAGACTATCAGACCGTATTTATCCATTAAATCATACATAAGGTCGGCCTGCGGATAGTGTGCCAGACGAGCGGCATTGACACCCATTTCAAGCATCAACGCTACATCTTCTTTATGATGATCCGCTACCAGCGCATTGCCCAGTCCTTCCCGATCTTGATGGCGGCATACACCTCTCAACTGTAAATGCTTTCCGTTTAAGAAGAATCCTTTGTCGGGATCGATGTGGTAATACCGTAAACCAAGAGGTTGTACTACTTTATCAATTTCTTTGCCTTCCTTATACAAGGCAATCTCCGTTTGATACATGAAGGGATCTTGTCGCCCGTTCCATAAGTGAGGTTTGGTCAGTGTGAAACGTATTTGCTCCTGATTGGTGGCTTGCTTGCCTAAAAATACTTTCCGGCGTGTTTCGTAAATAACTTTCTGACCGTCGCGTACTGATAAACGGAGTTCCACATCACCGACTTCGGGAGAAGCGTTAGACAGGTTTACTCTTGCGCAAACCTTAGCTTCGTCGTCTGTCACGGATTCTTGTACGAGATATACTCCCGGAGAAGCATAATCCAACGGAGAAATACAAATCCCGTCTGTTATCAGTAAATGTACGTCCCGGTAAATGCCGCCATAGAACGTGAAATCACCTACCAACGGCATCACTTCAAGTTGCTCTGCATTGTTTACCCGTACCCAGATGATATTATCCGCGCCGTATTTTACATCGTCTGTGATTTCAAACACAAAAGCACCGTATCCTCCTCTGTGTTCTCCCAAATGCTTCCCGTTGATAAACAGGTTGGTAATGCTGTTTGCACCCTCGAAACGAAGGAAAAGTCTTTTCCCTTTCCATTCTTCGGATACATGAAGCGTTTTCTTATAGTTGCCTATTCCGCGTATATAGGCAGGATTGCCCGCCGGTGCATCCTGAGCATTCCATGTATGTGGCAGATCTACCCTTCTGCCTTCGCTGTTCTGTATCTGATGACTGAGGCGGAACGTCCAGTCGCTATTCAATAAAATGTCTTTTCGCTCTGCATATAGTGCGGTTGAGAAGAGTAAAAACAAGTAAACTGCAAAAAGGGGCTTTTTCATGGTCTCGTTTAATGATTATGGTTTTTGCAAAGATATAAAATCAATGCTTTTTACCTTCATTAATTGGCAAAAAAATAAAGAAACCTCCCGTCTGCCTGCCGTGTCCTGTCTTTTGCCGGTATAGTTAAGGCTTCGCAGATGCCCATGTCTAAGCGTTCACCTCCGTACCTTTAAGCCGAAGGGTGCGTATGGCTAAGTTCGTGCCTCCTGTGAACTAAATCGTCTGCCAACTGTACGACGATCGTTTGACAGCTGTCAAACACGTGTCTGACAATTGTCAGTTATGCGTCTGACAGTTGTCAAACGATCTACTTTTCAGGATGGACATGCTTAATCCTGCCTATGCTGATGCTTAGGCTTGCTGATGTCGATGGTTAGGCTTGCTTAGTATAATCTGTTATTCTCCTCTCTGCTTTATCAGTTCACACAGTCCGACTTTAGAAAAAAGATAGTTGTCTTCAATCTTTTCCGGTATGTCGGCATCCAGAGCGTATAGTATTTCCCGGCAGAACTCCAAGTATCCGGTTCCGTTGGCGGTTACTATGTTACCGTCTCTGACAGCTTGTTCGTTGATGTAACCTGCTTCGCCGGTATAGTTTTCTCCTGCGTATTGTTTCAGATATTCCAGTGTGTTGCTGGTGTGTTTTACTTGATTCAGGAAACCGTGCATACCCAGAAAAACGGATGCATTGCATATTCCGGCAACTAACTTGCTGTTTGCTATGGCATCTTCTACAAGAGGAACCAAGAGCTGCGCTTCGGGGGTGAACCAACTCATGCCGCCTATCAGGACTAATCCCGCGTATTCATCGGGAATCGTGTGAATGTCATAGTCGGGCAATACTTTGAAACCACCGATGGAGACTACGGGGGCTTTTGTGAGCGATAAGGTTTTTACTGTATATTTGGCTCTTCCGGGTTCTATTCCGCTATGAAGACTTGAGGCTATAAATGCTCCCTCCCAATCTGCAAATTCATTGAGCAGTACGAAAATAACTTCTTTGTGCGTATCCATTAATCGATAGGTTTTAATTTGTTTACCGTTCTCTTTCTATGGTTCAAAAGTAGTTACTTTAGATAGATAAGCAATGGCTTTCTCTCTTTTATTTCATTGCATGTTCAATTCAACGTCCATTTCAAAGCCGGCATTAATTCTCAAAAGTGGAGGAGCACCGTTCTTTTCATCGGTAATCTCTTTATTTTCTTGTTCATCTTTCCCGTACACTCTATAAATTATAGTTATCTTTGCATCCTGTAATAACTAACTAACCCAGATAAAGAACTATGGCATTTACGAACAACATTATGATTGTCCGTCACAGGTTGTTGACAGAGCTTGTAAAATTGTGGAATACGAATGAATTAGTTGAGAAGATAGACCGGCTTCCTATTGAGCTGAGTCCGAGAAGGTCAAAGCATGCGGGGCGTTGCTGTGTACATAAGGAACGTGCCGTATGGAAATACAAATCATTACCGTTGCTCGGACTGGATATGGAGGATGAAACGGATGAACTGACGCTGTTGTCTGAATATGCAAGACAGGCATTGGAACGTGCAGAGACAGGAAAGCCGAAAGATAACATCATGTGTGTTATTGATGAAGCCTGCTCGGCATGTGTGCGTATTAACTATGAGATAACCAATCTTTGTCGCGGATGCACGGCGCGCAGTTGTCAGAGCAATTGTCCGAAGAAAGCGGTACACGTGAAAGATAACGGGCAGGCATGGATTGATCATGACGAATGTATCAGTTGCGGTATTTGCCATAAGAACTGCCCGTATCATGCCATTGTCTACATTCCCGTACCCTGCGAGGAGGCTTGCCCTGTAAAAGCTATCAGTAAGGATGAAAAGGGTATCGAGCATATTGATGAGTCAAAGTGTATTTATTGTGGCAAATGTCTGAATGCTTGTCCGTTCGGGGCTATCTTCGAGGTATCGCAAGTGTTCGATGTATTGCATAAGATACGTAAAGGTGAAAAGATAGTAGCCATTGTTGCACCCTCCATCTTAGGACAGTTTGGTACGACAATAGATAAGGTGTACGGAGCACTTCGTGCTTTAGGATTTGCCGACGTTATTGAGGTGGCTCAGGGAGCAATGGATACGGTGAGCAACGAAGCCCATGAATTGCAGGAGAAACTGGAAGAGGGACAGAAGTTTATGACTACTTCCTGCTGTCCGTCTTATATTGAATTAGTGAATAAACATATTCCGAACATGAAACCGTACGTGTCCGGCACAGGTTCGCCCATGTATTATACAGCCCGTATTGCCAAGAAGAAATATCCGGATGCGAAAGTGGTGTTCATCGGCCCGTGTGTGGCGAAACGCAAGGAAGCGCAACGTGATGAGGCGGTGGATTTTGTCATGACATTCGAGGAAGTGGCTTCTGTATTGGATGGGTTGGGTATTCAAATGGAACAGGCTCAATCGTATGTGGTGGACTTTTCATCCGTACGTGAAGCACATGGCTTCGGTCAGTCCGGTGGAGTGATGGGAGCGGTGAAGGCTTATCTGAAAGCCGACGGTGATAAGATCAGTGCGGTTCAGGTGTCCGATCTGAATAAGAAGAATATAGGAACATTGCGTGCTTATGCCAAGACGGGCAAGGCTGCCGGACAATTCATTGAAGTAATGGCGTGCGAGGGTGGATGCATCACCGGGCCATGCGCACATAATGAAATCGTGGCCGGTAAACGTCAGTTTGTGCAGGAGTTGGACAAGCAGGAGAAGACGTATGATACAATTGATTGATAAGTTCCGTAGGGAACACCGTCTGACTGCCGGGGAGTACAAGCAACTTCTCCTTTGCCGGGATGCCGATACGCTGGAGTATCTGCGGATGCAGGCACAGGAAGTGACGTTCGGCCGGTTTGGTAACGAGGTGTTCATTCGAGGACTTATCGAGATTGGCAATCAATGCCATAATAACTGTTATTATTGCGGCATACGGATAGGAAACCGTTCGTTACCCCGCTATGAATTAAGCAGGGAGATGATTTTGGACTGTTGCCGCGAGGGGTACAGGCTCGGCTTCCGCACCTTTGTGCTGCAGGGAGGGGAGTCGTCCTCTATGACAAATGAGTGGATTGAGGAAATAGTTTCTGCTATACACGGTGAGTTTCCCGACTGTGCTATCACTTTGTCTTTAGGCGAGAAATTCCGAGATGCCTATGAACGTTTCTTTCGGGCAGGTGCAAACCGTTATCTGCTTCGTCACGAAACCTATAATAAAGAGCATTACCGCTTGCTCCATCCGGCCGTAATGTCATATGACAAACGGTTGCAATGTTTATATAGATTAAAAAAAATCGGCTACCAGACGGGTACGGGTATGATGGTAGGCAGTCCGGGACAGACCGTTGACCATCTGGTGGAGGACGTGCTCTTCATCGAGCAGTTCCGCCCCGAGATGATCGGTATCGGGCCTTTCATACCGCATCATGACACGCCGTTTGCGTCCTATCCGGCAGGGAGTGTGGAAATGACTTTGCGGTTGCTCTCCATCTTCCGGCTGATGCATCCGGCAGCATTGATACCTGCCACCACTGCGTTGGCTACGCTCGTTGCAGACGGACGGGAACGGGGCATACAGGCAGGGGCAAATGTGGTGATGCCCAATCTTTCGCCTACGGAGCAACGGGAGAAATACTCGCTGTATGACAATAAGGCATCTTTCGGTGCGGAGGCGGCAGAGGGGCTAAGACAATTGGCGGAACGCCTGAATGCCATCGGATACAAGATATCCAACAGCAGGGGAGACTATGAGGCTGCCCGAAACGAATAATGAAGAAGAATCAGTACTATAAAAACAATATACGTCATGTATAAACCAAATTCAAAACACGCGGAAGAGTTCATCGACCATCAGGAGATACTTGATACGTTGGACTATGCCCGCACAAACAAAAGTAACCGACCTCTCATCGAACAACTGATAGATAAAGCTGCTCAATGCAAAGGCCTCTCACACAGGGAAGCCGCCCTGTTGCTGGAGTGTGACCAACCCGACTTGATCGAGCGTATCTTCCATTTGGCACGGGAGATTAAGCATAAGTTCTACGGCAACCGTATCGTGATGTTCGCACCGCTGTACCTGTCCAATTACTGTGTGAATGGATGCGTGTATTGCCCTTATCATTTGAAGAACAAGACTATTGCCCGCAAGAAACTCTCGCAGGAGGAGATAGAACAGGAAGTGATTGCCTTGCAGGATATGGGGCATAAGCGTTTGGCATTGGAAGCCGGAGAAGACCCCGTGCGCAATCCTATCGATTATATCTTGGAGTCCATCCAAACTATCTACGGTATCAAGCATAAGAACGGTGCAATACGCCGGGTGAATGTGAACATCGCTGCCACTACGGTGGAGAATTATCGTAAATTGAGGGATGCCGGTATCGGTACGTACATCCTCTTTCAGGAAACCTATCATAAGGAGAACTACGAGGCACTGCATCCTACGGGGCCCAAAAGCAAGTATGCTTATCACACGGAAGCGATGGACCGCGCGATGGAAGGCGGCATCGACGATGTGGGCATAGGCGTGCTGTTCGGACTGAACACGTATCGTTACGACTTCGTGGGGCTGCTGATGCATGCCGAACATCTGGAAGCAAGGTTCGGTGTCGGTCCGCACACCATCAGCGTGCCGCGCATCTGTCCGGCAGACGACATTTCTACGCAGGACTTTCCCGATGCCATATCCGATGACATCTTCTGCCGTATCATCGCCGTCATTCGTATCGCCGTGCCTTATACGGGGATGATTATCTCCACCCGCGAATCGGAAGCCACCCGCCGTAAGGTGCTCGAACTCGGTATCTCGCAGATAAGCGGAGGCTCACGCACCAGCGTAGGCGGTTATGCCGTGCCGGAAGAGGAGAACTCGGCACAGTTTGATGTGAGCGACACCCGTACATTGGATGAAGTGGTGAATTGGTTGCTCGACTTGGGGCATATCCCCAGCTTCTGCACCGCCTGTTACCGCGCCGGACGTACGGGCGACCGTTTCATGTCGTTGGTAAAGTCCGGTCAGATAGCCAACTGCTGCGCGCCCAATGCCCTGATGACTTTGAAGGAGTATTTGGAGGATTATGCCTCTCCCGATACCCGTGAGAAAGGTATCCGCATGATACACCGGGAGGTGGAGCAGATTCCCAACCCGAAGATAAAGGAGATAGCCCTGCGCAACCTCCGTGAGATAGAAGAGGGGAAACGCGATTTCCGGTTTTAAATAGAATGAAATAATGAATTGAATGTTGAAAGTAAAGAACAAGGTACGCGGATGACACGGATTAAGCGGATACAGACGGATTATTATATTAAATCCGCTTTAATCAGCCTTATCTGTGTCATCCGCGTACCTTGTTCTTCGTTCTTCCTTTTCCTAAAACAATAATAATAACAATATGAATCAAACTCCGAACTCCAACCGCCTGCACATCGCCCTCTTAGGACGGCGCAACATGGGCAAGTCCTCCCTGATCAATGCCTTGACCGGGCAAGATACTTCCATCGTATCCATAATACCGGGCACCACCACCGACCCCGTCAGTAAGCCGATGGAAATCCATCCGCTCGGTGCATGTCTGCTGATAGACACTCCGGGCTTCGATGACGATGATGCGGAGTTGGGCGGAAAGCGCGTTGCCCGCACCCTGAAAGCCATAGAGCGGGCGGACGTCATCCTGTTTGTTTGTGGACGCTACCTGTCGGAGTTGGAACGTAAGTGGGTGGTTATGTTGAAGGAAAAGGGTATCCCGCTCATTCTGGTGGTTAATAAGGCAGATACTTTGCCGAGTGCGGAAATGTATGCCGGGCTTATGGGAGATACTCATAAAGTACCGTCCGTAGCCGTCAGTGCAAAGGAACGCATGGGTATCAACCAGCTCTTCAATGCTATCGTAGAGGTACTTCCTGCCGATTCGGGCACGCAGACTATCACCGGTGACCTTGTATCGGAAGGCGATGTGGTCTTGCTCATTATGCCGCAGGACATCCAAGCCCCGAAAGGCCGGCTTATCCTGCCGCAAGTACAGACCCTCCGTGAACTGCTCGACAAGAAGTGCCTCGTCATGAGCTGCACCACCGACAAGATGGACGATACCCTTCGAGTCCTTGCCCGCCCGCCCCGGCTGATTGTCACCGACTCCCAAGTATTTCACGAGGTCTACCGGAAGAAGCCTGCCGAGAGCCTGCTCACCTCCTTCTCCGTCCTCTTTGCCGGATACAAAGGAGACATCCGTTACTACATGGAGAGTGCCGCTGCTATCGACCGCCTTACCGAACGCTCCCGCGTGCTGATAGCCGAAGCCTGCACCCATGCTCCGCTGACGGAAGATATCGGACGGGTGAAGCTTCCGAGATTGTTACGCAAACGGGTAGGGGAACACTTGCAAATAGACATTGTGGCAGGCAGCGACTTTCCCGAAGACCTGTCCGCCTACGACCTCGTCATCCATTGCGGAGCCTGCATGTTCAACCGTAAATACGTGCTCAGCCGTATCGCCCGTGCCCGTGCGCAAGGCATCCCCATGACCAATTACGGCGTGGCTATTGCCTATATGAACGGGATATTGGATAAGATCTGCGTAATAAGCAGTTGATCGGCAACCAATTTGCCAATTACCGCGCGAAGGGCTACGCATCAACCGTATAGAATGCAAATGACGCGGATCAGGCTTTTAACTCTGACCCGCGTCATTCGCATTCTATTCCCTCTTACTCCTCCGTCGCTAACGCGACACCTCCTCTATAAACAGAGGAGGATATTCAAAAAACTCTCCCTCTGTTCATAGAGGGAGTACCCCGAAGGGGGGAGGGAGTTTCTCCTATTCTACTCCACCATCATCTTCTCACCGTTCACGATATAGATGCCTCTGTCCAAACCATTCTTCAATGTGCTGTACTCGGCAGCAGGGACGGTCTTGATCAGACGTCCGTCTATGCTGTAGACGTGGCTGATGGCAGGGATCGCTTCCGTCACGCCGTTAGCCTCGATGCCGGCACCACCGCCATCGGGAATGAAGGTAACAGGGGCGTCACGCCATGCTTCGGGTGCTTCCATTACGCCTTTGGGGAGGTAGACTTTGCAGGTGGAAGGGCAATCGGTGAAGGTATCGGTATAGCTACCGCCATAGTTCTCGGGCTCAAAGATTACAGCAGTACCCAGATAGATTTCTTCCATGCTTGTGCAGCCGTGAAAAGTTTCTTTATAGTCGGTTACTCTAGTAAATGCACGCAAATCGACGGAGGTCAGCTTGCTGCATCCGGAGAATGTACTCCGAAAGTATGCGTCCTCAGATTCAGAGCTAGCAGGCATCTTTACTTCCGTCAAATTCTTGCATCCTGAAAAAGTTGCAGAGAAAGAGCCCACATTGGTAAAGCCGGAAATATCGATAGTTCTCAATTCTGAGCATCCTCTAAAGGCATAGTTAAAGTACATATACGTCGTATTCTTGGCAGGCATCTTTACAGTAGTCAGCTTGCGGCATTGGTCGAAGATACCGGTGAGATCATGTATATTGGTGAAAGCCGAAAGGTCTATCTCTGTCAGTTCAGAGCAGAATTCGAAGGCATTGCTAAAATCGATACCGTAAATATCTTCACAGTCGTTTTTGGCAGGCATCTTCACAGTTTTCAGCTTTTCACAACTTCCGAAAGCTCCGCCGAAATAACTTATACCGGTAAATGCCGAGAGGTCTACCTCTGTCAGTTCAGAACAATACCAGAAGGTTTCGGAAAAGCTATGCACATTGGCAGCAGATGCATCCGTCGGCATCTTCAAGGTGCTTAGTACTTCACAATGGTTAAATAGTTCAGTCATTCCATTAGAAATGATGCCACTGAAAGTCATAGCACTGAGGTCTGCCGTTTTTAGCTGTTTATTCTTGTAGTCTTCCTGTATCAATACTAACCTCAACTTGCTTAAATCCTCATCATCCCAAGCTCCGCTAAGGGTAATAGTTGTAGCATTTTGCAAATCATGGTCTTGGAATTCATTGATTGATTTAGAGGACTTGCCATTGGCATCCGTGTATTCCACCGTCTGTGCCTGCGCCGTCAATGCAGCGACGAGCAGGCTTGCTAAAAGTAATGTTTTTGTTTTCATACTCTTTTTGTTTTTATTGATTAGTACTATATAATATGTGTCGGGTGTTCACCACCCGTTTGTTTCTCTGTCAAAAAAGTCACTAAGGCGTGACGTCATACGTTCGCTATACGATGAACACATACGTTCGTACCACCACGAACGCATACGTTCGCCATACCACGAACACGTACGTTCGTGCCATAGCGAACAAGAAGAGGGGTTATACGCATGTCAGTACGATGTCGCTTATAATAAGACGGGGCATTTTCAGCAGCTTGGTGGAAGTGCCTGTAGCCTGCGTGGAGATCTTCACGATGTACTTCTTGCCTGCTTCGAGTCCTGCGGGCACTTGGAACATGACTTGCGTGGGGAGGTTCGTCAGCAGGTCTTCCACCGCGATGTTCTTGGCGATGTTGCCCGTTGCGGCGTCGCAGATGTAGACGTGGGCGGGGTATTCCTCGCTGCCTACCACTTTCAGGCCCTTGCCGTGCAGTTCGAGGACGCCTCCGGCGGTGATGTCCGTGTTCACCTGCTTGGTGCTGCGGTTCACTACTTCGGCGATGATATTGTTCTGTGCCGGGCCCATGTTTTCCACAAGGGTCTGATGAGCGGCTTCGAGGTAGCTTTCGCCTGCCACGATGACGGGGTTCACCTCGTGCTTGGGGCGGGAGAAGCTTTCCGTGCTGCTGTCGAATACGCCGCTCACGGAGGCGCGCATTTGGATGTACTCGAGGCTGACGTTGTTGCCCATCAGGGACATTTCGATGCCTTTTTCCATCACCATGCGGAAGCTCTCTTCGAGGTCTTGGGCGGTCTTCACCGTAGCTCCGTCGAGGAGGACGAGTTGGATGATGTCGGCGAGTGAATACTTCATTCCGCCGATGAGCTGGAGGGTGAAGTCATTGGGATTCAGGGTGAGTTCGTTGGGCATTGTGTTGCCACGTAGCTTTCCCGGTTTTACTTTTCTACGCATACGTTTTTAGTGGTATTAAAGTGTGGATACTTGAGAGTTATTTTCAGCATAAGCGGGTGCTTGTGCCCGCATGGGGTACAAACATGAAAAAACCTGCCGGAGAATGCTGTGTCCTCTTGCAGGTGAAATATTTTAGTGTATATTACGCGCGGGTGTGTTACCTTAAATGTACGTCTGCCTTGTGTGTGTGTGTGTGTGTGTGTGTGTGTTTACACAATTATCCGAGCCTTGCAAATGTGCGGGGTTAATAGTGGTTAATATGTGTAGGTTGTTGGTTGTCATGGGCGCAAAGATAGGGATTATTTAGTTAGGATGGTGCGGGTGGCGGGGGATATTTTCTTATTTAACTCTTAAGAACTCCCTCCCCCCTTCGGGGTGCTCCCTCTATAAACAGAGGGAGAGCTTTAATTGCCTTTGACTATCATTGGCAGAGCTATCCGAAAGTTTTGATTCGTCAGGCAATGATAGGCAGAAGTAACTGAAAACTCTCCCTCTGTTTATAGAGGGAGTACCCCGAAGGGGGGGAGGGAGTTGAACCGGGTTACCGCATATTAGAAAGTATTGGACACTTTCTATGTGCCCTTTATTCCAATTCCTCGATGATCTTCTTCACATCGACAGGCTGCAAACGTCCGTACACTTTCTCGCCGATCATCACCACCGGAGCGAGTCCGCAGGCTCCTACGCAGCGGAGGCAGTCGAGGGAATATTTACCGTCGGGGGTGGTTTCGCCTACCTCGATGCCGAGCACGCGCTTGAACTCTTCGAGCAGTTTCTCCGAGCCGCGCACATAGCAGGCAGTTCCCATACAGACGGAGATGGGGTGCTTGCCTTTCGGTGTCATGGTGAAGAAGGTGTAGAATGTGACCACGCCGTACACTTTTGATACCGGGATGTTCAGTTTATGGGCGATGACGCGCTGCATCTCTTCCGGCAGATAGCCTTGCAGGTGCTGTGCCTCATGCAGGATGTTGATAAGTTCGCCCGGATTGTTTCCATGCTTGTCGCAGATGGCCTTTACTTGTTCGGCTACATCGCAGGCTAATTTTATATCTGACATAGTTCTTTTCGTTTAAAGGGTTAATCGATCGCTTTGTTGAAATAGTGCGTATGCAGCAGCATTTCCGACTTCTCACTGAGCGGTTTGCCGAGATACTCCTCGTACAAGGTCTTGATGTACGGATTCTCGTGCGACTTGCGCAAGGGTTTGTTGGCATCTTCCCGATAGAGTGCGTTGGCACGTGCGTAAAGCACTTCCGAGTTGCCGTGATGATGCGGTTGACCGCCACCACCGATGCAACCGCCGGGACATGCCATGATTTCAATCACGTGGTATTCGTTGTTGCCGTTGCGTATGTCCTCCAGCAGATGGCGGGCATTGCCCAATCCGTGAGCGATACCTACTTTCAGCTCGAACCCGTTCAGATCGATGCTTGCACGGCGAACACCGTCCAGACCGCGCACTTTCTCGAAGTTGACGTTCTCCAAAGTCTGACCCGTATAGATTTCATAGACGGAACGCAAGGCGGCTTCCATCACACCTCCGGTAGTTCCGAAGATGACACCTGCTCCCGTAGAAGCTCCCATAGGGTTGTCGAATTCCATGTCGGGTAACAGTGTGAAGCCGATGTTGGCGCGTTTTATCAGACGGGCAAGTTCGCGGGTGGAGATGGAATAGTCCACATCCGGGTTGCCGTCGGTCTTGAATTCGTCACGGTCACATTCATATTTCTTGGCAAGGCAAGGCATGATGGAAACTACAACGAGTTTCTCACGCGGGATGCCCATCTTCTCCGCCCAATAGTTCTTGGCGATGGAGCCGAACATCTGTTGCGGTGAACGTGCCGTAGAAGGTATGTCGAGCATATCCGGGAAATGGTGTTCGAAGAAGTTCACCCATGCCGGACAGCAAGAGGTCAGGATAGGCAGACGAACGGATTTGTCACCGTCCAGATAACGTGTAAGGCGGTTCAAGATCTCCGTACCTTCTTCCATAATGGTAAGGTCGGCGGCAAAGTCGGTGTCGAATACATAGTCGAAACCAAGTTCGCGCAGGGCGTAAACCATCTTCCCGGTCACCAACGAACCGGCAGGCAAACCGAATTCTTCACCCAAAGCCGCACGTACGGCAGGGGCGGTCTGAACGATAACCACCTTATCCGGATTAGTTAAATCTTCCAATAAGCGGTTGGTATGATCGCGTTCGGTCAATGCGCCTACCGGGCAAACGGCAACGCACTGTCCGCAGTAAGTACATTCACTGTCCACCATCATCTTGTCGAATGCGGGAGCAATGGTCGTGTTGAATCCGCGACGGATAGCACCCAAAGCACCGACGGTCTGCACCTCATTACATACACTTTCGCAGCGGCGGCAGAAGATACATTTATCCATGTTGCGTACGATGGAAGCAGTCACTTCCCGTTTGCGTGGAGAGAGTTCACCGCCATTGAACGGCATTTCACGGATATTGAAGCGCAGGGCGAGGTTTTGCAGTTCGCAGTCACCGCTTTTGGGACAGGTAAGGCATTCGTTCGGGTGGTCGGAAAGAATGAGTTCCGCCACTACTTTGCGGGCATTCATCACGCGGAGCGTGCTGGTGTGGACTACCATACTTTCCGTACAACGGGTGGCACAGGCAGGGGCAAGGTTCTTGCGTCCTTCCACTTCCACAACACAGATACGGCAGGATGCCGGGTTATTCTTGATACAAGTACCCTTCAGGTCAATATGGCAAAGGGTAGGGATGTCGATACCTATTTTGCGTGCAGCTTCCAGAATGGTACTTCCTTCGGGCACGGTTATAAAATGGTGGTCTATTTGCAGGGTTATTTGTTTTTCTTCCATAGTTGTAGATTTTAGCAAACGTTGATTGCTTTGAATTTACAGCGTGCCATACACATGCCACACTTGATACAGGTCTCCGGGTTGATGACATGAGGCTTACGCACATCTCCCATGATGGCTCCGGCAGGGCAGTGCTTGAAGCAGAGGTGACAGCCGGTACAGATGTCCGGGTTGATGGTGTAAGTGAGCAATGCCTTGCACTGTTTGGCGCGGCAAGTATGATCTTTCACATGTTCCAGATACTCCTCGTAGAAGTTGTCGAGTGTAGAGAGCACCGGATTAGGTGACGTTTGTCCGAGCCCGCAGAGAGCAGTGTCTTTGATGACTCTTGCCAATGTGGAGAGGGATTCAAGGTCTTTCATGGTACCTTTGCCTTCAGTGATCTTATTCAGTGTTTCCAACAGACGTTTGTTGCCGATGCGGCAAGGCGTGCACTTTCCGCAGGATTCCTCTACCGTAAAGTCGAGATAGAAGCGGGAAACGGATACCATGCAGTCATCTTCGTCCATGACAATCATACCGCCGGAACCCATCATGGAACCTGCTGCCAACAAGTTGTCAAAGTCAATCGGAGTATCGAGGTGCTTTTCCGTCAGGCAACCGCCCGAAGGGCCTCCGGTTTGTACGGCTTTGAACTTCTTGCCGTTCTTGATGCCGCCGCCGATTTCATAGATTACCTCACGCAGGGTAGTTCCCATCGGTACTTCAATCAGACCTACATTATTAATCTTACCAGCAAGGGCAAATACTTTCGTACCCTTTGACTTCTCTGTACCGATGGAAGCAAACCATTCCGCACCTTTTGTCAGGATGATAGGCACGTTGGCAAGTGTTTCCACGTTGTTCACATTCGTCGGTTTGTTCAGGTAACCGGATTCGGCAGGGAACGGCGGCTTCAAAGTCGGTTCACCGCGTTTTCCTTCCATCGAGTGAATCAACGCAGTTTCCTCACCGCAGACGAATGCACCTGCACCGTAACGTATCTCAATATCGAAACTAAAATCAGTACCTAATATATTATCTCCGAGCAGTCCGTATTCACGTGCCTGTTCGATGGCTTTTTTCAATCGTTGGATGGCAAGCGGGTATTCGGCACGGATGTAAACCAATCCTTTCGGTGACCCGATGGAGTAACCGCAAAGTGCCATAGCTTCTACGATAGAGTTGGGGTCGCCTTCCATGATGGAACGGTCCATGAATGCTCCGGGGTCGCCTTCGTCGGCATTACATACCACATATTTCATGTCCGCTTTCTGCTTGTGGGCAAATTCCCATTTCAGTCCGGTAGGGAAACCGCCACCGCCTCGTCCGCGCAGACCGGATTGTTTGATGATGTTGATCACATCGATCGGTTGTTTGTTGAGCAGACAGTCGGCAAGAGCCATGTAACCGTCACGGGCGATATACTCTTCTATGTTTTCCGGGTCGATTGTACCGCAATTGCGCAGAGCGATACGCATCTGCTTCCGGTAGAAATCCATGTGCTTGGAGTCACTTACGGCTTTTTCCGTCTTCGGGTCTATGTAAAGCAGACGCTCCACTTTCCGTCCGCCGATGATGTGCTCGAATACAATTTCTTCGGCATCTTCAGGGGTGACTTGCGTATAAAACGTGTTGTCCGGAATGATTTTTACGATAGGACCTTTCTCGCAGAAACCGAAACAGCCGGTAGTGATGACATCGACTTTGTCGGTAATTTCATTTTTCTCCAGTGCCTTTTGGAGATTCTCTGCTATTGTATGACTGGCCGAGGCTTTACAACCCGTACCTCCGCAAATAAGAATTTGCAAATGTTTTGTTCCCAATGCCAGTCCGCAGTTTTGTTCAGAAACCTTTTGGTTGCTTTCTTCACGCAACAAAAGCGCGCTTTCCGCCTTTTTCCTGATTAGTTCTAAATCATGAAGTGATAATATTTTCATTTGTAATAGATTTGGGTTCGGGGGACAAAGATAATGATTCGGTTGTAATAACAAAAAGAAAGTAGGGAATAGTTAAGCTAAAAAGAATGTTTCTAAATAACGGGCTAAATTCGTGTATGCCCGCTTGTTTTTGTGGCATATTGATTCTGCCTGATAGAAAGGATGGCGTTTGGTTATAATACTTTTGAAATGTCTTTATTTCAGTATTGAAGTGAACTTATATAGCGTCTTTCTGGTTATGATTTTCTTGTTTAAAAAACTAACGATATATCCTGTGATACAGGCAGCTATAAGTGAGCCTTCTCTTACTCCTTCGATGCTTTGCGTAAATAGTAAGGAGATGATAACAGCCAATGTGACTAAGGTAATGTCGAAGCCGACCTTTATTTTCCCGAATTCTTTGTTATAACGACGTGATGCGTAATTGACAAATGCTTCTGCACTCATCATGACTACCTTGGGCTTGATTTCGAGGACAACTCCTATGGACTGGACTATGCAGCCGATGAGCAACAGTATCATGGACATAACGTACCCGGATGGATGCAGTCCTTCTGTTAATGTCATATTGAGATCGATAAACATAGAGAATATAAACGAAAATGGTATCTGGAGAAGTATCTCTATCGTGTCCTGACGATTCTGATGCCCTCTTATCAACCAGAATTGTCCTAAAATCAATAACATATTGATGATAAATGTACAAGTGCCCAAGGATAGCGGACTGTTGAGACTTAATACATAATTTACGCTTGATATGGGAGTAGTGCCTAATGCGGAGTGTATAATTAGTACGATACCTGCTGCCAGAAAGAACAAACCAATTACAAAGACCGAATATCTTTTTAGTATATTTTTCATGCTTCTCTGTACGTCTACATTAAATGAAGTGCAAATATCATGATTTTTATCGAGAAATATGTCATCATTTCAGAATAAATGCAGGATGTGCTAAAATGTTATACCTGCTCTGAAGGTGATAGAGTTGTGTCTTAATTCTTCACTAAATTCGGCAGAAAGATATTCGCCTTTGTATTTTTTTATCCTTTCAAGTCTCTGATATTCATATCCGATAGAGACGAATAGTTTCATCTTTTTGTAAACGGGAATTTCCGTGCCGATACCGGGTGAAAACAGGAATCCTCCGTTACAGTCGGCACTTAGCGCAACGGAATATCCTATTCCGCAGTTCAGATAAGGAGTAAACAGATGTGGCTTGGTCAACTTGTATTTTACATCGGCAAATAGGGGCAATAGCGTCTTTTCGTATATGGAGATGCCCGTTCCTGCTCCGACGGAGAAACGCCGGCTGACGTTGTAATATCCGCATAGTTGCCATAGGAGAGGAGTCCGGGACGGGGAGTCAATCGCTATTCCCGTCCCTATGCCAGTGGATAGAGTAAATTGTTGAGGCTTCTTTTGTCCGAACCCGGATAGGTGGATAGCGGATAGCAGAAGAATAAATATCAGCCGTTTCATTATTCTATATTTATAGTTATCTTTTTAACGATATTCAAAGCGGTGGTAAGGGTAGAGGTATCGGCAGTTATTTTTCCATCGCTTCCGTCGGGACTGCTGTGCCCGATAAGTTTGGCTTCAAATGCCTTTTCACCGGAGTTCAAGTCTACTTGCGCTGCGTATACCACGGCAGGCTGTCCGCTTCCCATCTTGCCGCCGGAATAATTTGCTTCTCCTTCTTTTGCCGATTTAGGATAAAATTCATTAAAGTCTGTTGAGTGGTTGACTTCAATCTTTACAATGAATTGTTTGAGTTCCTTCTGTGGAATCAGTTTCAGGTTGAAACTTTCGTGTGGAGTTGCACCGGAGACAGCGTCTGTAACAGGCGCGCTTTTGGTTGGGAGGTATAATCCGTCTTCCGCTTGTACACCTCTGGAGTAGCACCAATGCGGCAAAGCCTCTTTTCTTCTGTTACCTCCGGCAAAAGCCCATGATTGATTGGCTATCTTATCGGTTACGTAAATGGTAGAGAGATAGTTGCCTTGCATATCTTCTATCCAAACAGCCATCTGGGGTGCGTTTTTTCTTTTGATACCCATGAATAACGGGAAATCATGCAGATAGGCATCACCTGCCTCTATGGAAACTTTAATATCACCTTTCCGGTATTCAATCAAATCATTATTGCATGAACTGCATAGAGTCGCTGCAATACAAATCCAAGTTAAAAACATACGATTCATTTTTATAATTTTGTGATCCAAATATCTGTTAATAGATCAATACTTTCTTCGAGTTGCTCCCATCCTTTGTCCTGCTGCAATTTAATGCCGTTGTAGGCAGGACAGTTTTCTTCCAATAGAGTAAGGTAAGTGATGGCGGCACTGAGCAGAGTGGCAATTCCGGCAATCTCTTTTTGCGAGTGTCCTGTCAGACGGCTCACTGCATCAATCAGCCAAATACCTTTCGCTTCCCGTTTTTCAAATAATTGCTTTGTAATCGCGTTGCTTGCGGAGAGTTCCCACCTGCATAAGCGTCTTAGTGTGTAGTTTTCGCGCATACTCGTAATCTGCTGTTTGAACATATTTTTGATGAATTCTCCCAAATGTTCTTTGTCGGGCAATTCCTGGTTGAAGTTAATCCAGAAATCATGTTGCTGGATATATGCGGCTATTAATTCATCCAAAGAACCGAAATAACGGTATATGAGCATTTTGGAAACGCCGGCTTTTGTGGCTACGGCATTCACCCCGAGACCTTCAAAACCGTTTTCCTCCACCAGTGCCTGTACGGCATCCAACAAGAGTTGCTCGGTGTTTTTTCTGTTTTTTATTGTTTCCTTTTCCATTTGTGATACACTTTGTTACTGAGTGGTCACAAATATAAGTTACTGAACGGTAACATCAAAAGAAAAACAATGTTTTTTATAGTGAGCGTCTGTTTTATTCTCTCATTCGTCTGCTGGTAGCACCCGAAGTAGCATCTTGTAGTGTGGCGCTTGCACTGTGTCCGATGAATTTGTCGGATACAGTCCGGCAAATATCGCAAACCTTCTCCGTTGTTCCTAAAAATACATTTCCACATTCGGGACAGACGTAATATACGGCAGCCAGTACAGCCGGACTTTTGATGTTTCCTAATACATAGGAGAAGATTCGTGTATGATTCTTATCTGCTTTTTGAGCATAAGTAAAAGAACTTATGGCTTTCTTGACATTTTCTTTCTTGGCATCTTTGATGAAGCCGGGGTAAGTAATGGTAAACTCATGCGTATCTTCATCAATGGCAGCCTGAAGATTCTCTGTAGTGGATTTTACATCGTATGCTGCTATATTGGATGGATAATCCGTTATTCCCAGTGAGGCTAATGCTGCAATATGATTTTGCAGATGAATGCTTCTGGCTTTGGAAACGGCTTTGAACAGGGCTTCAATGGGGAACAGGCTGTCTCTTTTCGCCTGTATTGCAAAGACGTTATACTTGCTTACGGCAGTTGACTCCGTATCTATGGCGGTTTTCAGATTGGCGATCGTTTTCTCCGGATTGCCGGAACAGGCTGTGACGAGCAGGATAAAGAATAACAGGCTTAAATGACTCTTTTTCATAAGTTACGGACTAAATCGTTTCTAAACCGTTGTTCATTTGCTTCTTCTTTCTGCCATATATACGCCGAGCAGGATTAAGACAGATCCTGTAAGGGCTATGAGGGTGATATGTTCATGTATGACAAGAGAAGAAGCCAAGAGTGTGACCATCGGAATGACATAGATGTAATTTGTAGTTCGCAGCATACCGAGTTTCTTTATGGTTACCGTCCATAATATATAGCAAAGCATGGAGGCAACAACGCCTAGAAAGAATAAATTGGCAAGGACGACCGGTTTCAACAATACTTCACTGTCAAACTTTATTGGATGGAATATGAAGAAAGGCAGTAAGGTTACGACACCGTAGAAGAATACTTTCCGGGTGACAAAAAGAGTCGGATAGTTATTCAGGTATCGGAGGATAATGCCGTAGAAAGCCCACATCAATGCAGCCGTTAATGTAAGCAAATCACCCAAAGGGTTTATTTTCAGGATAAAACTTCCGTTGAAGACCACGAATGCCACACCTGTCAGCGCAATCAATGAACCGTAGATAAGTTGCGATGTCAGTCGCTCTTTATGGAAAAACAACAGGGACAGGAAAGCGGTCAGGATGGGTGCGGTACTGATAATCAGTGAAACATTCGAGGCGAGTGTGATACCTAAAGCCGTGTTCTCCGTCAGAAAGTAGAGAGACCCTCCGCTAAGTCCGGCAGCTACGAATATCAATTCCTCCTTGAGGCTTCTGGCAAACAGCTTGCGTGGTGATATGAACCAGATACATACATAAGCCAACGTGAAACGGTAAAGCAAGATTTCGGCGGGTGATAATCCGTAATTGATTAATACCTTGGTTGATACGAATGTTGTTCCCCATACGACAACTGTAAAAATTGCCATAAGATGATACCAGAAAGTTGCTTTTGTTGCCATGTTATTGCTCTTTGGGGCGCAAAGATAGGAAAGATGTTCGGATTGGACAAAGAAGGGAGAAGGTATAAATATAAAAAGACATACGGTCGATTGAAGACAAACATACGGTCGATTGTTTGCAAACGATAGGAGTTTGTTATCAATCGACCGTATGTTGAAAAAGTTATTTGGCTATCATCTTACATCTCTCCGTAGTACCGTCTTCGTAAACCGTTATCATGATATTGATACCGCTTATCGGAGTGGTGGATGTTATTCCTGAAGGGGTAACATATTTACGTGACAGGATTGCTTTTCCGGCATTTATATCGGTTATGCCGTTTGCTGTTGCTTTATACTCGGTTACAGAAGAGTCATAACAGGAACGTTTGGTAGCGTATGCCTTGATGGTACAGTCTTGAGTAACTTGAAATTCTCTTTCATACAGCGTTGCATCTTTAGACGGAGTGTCGCCGTTCAAAGTGTAGTAGATCTGTACATCCGGATAATCGCAATCAATGAAATACCATTCGTCGCCATTAGTGGTTGTATTCATTGTTATGACCGGAGCCGGTAATGTGTCAGGCTTGGCTACAATCGGGATCCTCTTGACGAACGTTTCGTAGGTTGCGATGAGTGTATCTTTGAGATCTGTGTTGGGGCTCAGGCATAGCATATTGTTCTCGATAAGGAAACTGGAACCGGTTTTAAGTGTCCATGTGAGTTTTGCGTCAGCTCCCAATGTAAGGTCTGATTTAATCGTGTTACACTTCTCTTCTTCCGGGAAATGGATAACGGAGATGGCAGCAGCTTTAGCTCCGGTTTCTTCGGCAAATGCTTTCAGTACGGGATATTTCCCTTCTTCAAATAACCATATTTCAGGGTCGAGACCTTCGAGTGCGGTACCGCTGGTGAGACTTGCAGTGGACATAGGTGTTACACCTTCGTGTTCTTCATCTTGTGCAGCACTGCTGAGGTAAGTTTGCTTGTCGTAATAAACATGATTGAATGTTCCTTCTTTATATAATTTCCCGACTGCATTGCCCACCATGTCGTCATCACATGATAACCGTCCTAAATTGATAGCGGATTCGGCAATAGGAATTGAACCGTCGCTATTATAGAATCCTACGATACCACCCACTTGAGTTGGTGCATGTACATATCCTGCATTCAAAACGTTTTTGATCGTACCGAAATTGGAATGGCTTATGCCGGCTACCACTTTTAGTTTGTCATAAGTATATGTGGCACTCAACACCTCTGCTCCGATTTCGCCTACATTCTGGCAGTTTTCTATCGTACCCCTGTTGAATGCGGTAATACCCCCTGCATTCTGTTGTCCGGTGATTATTTTTCCGGCATTGTAGCAGTTACGGATGATTCCTCCTTCTTTGTTATAAGAAGTCATCCCAGCTACATTTCCCACATATCCGTACACATCGGCATAATTCTTACAGTTTTCTATTACTCCTCCGTAATTATAGCCAACGAATGGTGAAGAATAAGAACCGAATTTGAATTCGCAGTCGGCAGCCATAGTCAGATTCTTGATTGTGCCACGTTCGCTTAGGCGTCCGATGAATCCCCGATAAGAGGTCTTATCTGCTATCTTGTTGTCTTGGTCTAAGGTTACAAATACAAGTTTACAACGATGAATGGTGTATCCGTTGCCGTCGAATATACCTCCGAAGCAATAGGTAGTTTTGTCCGTAGCGGAGATACCGGTAAATGTTTCGTCATATTCAAGGTCTATGTCATTGGTCATTTGGAAATATGAGCCCGAATAACTCATCAGGTCTACTGTCGTTGCTTTTGCCAGTGTTATCAAATCTTGTTTATTTTTGATAAGATAAGGAGATTCTTCCGTTCCTTTTCCTTCATACAGCCCTTGAGGAGTACAGGTGATAACATAATATTTACTGTAATTACCGATAGAGGCTACCAGTGTATCTACGGCAAATGTACCGTTAAGGTGAATGTTTGCTCCCGATATTTCTATTCCGTTTCCGGTGGTGGAGAGTACACCGTTTGTTATTGCTTTCCAGCTTACGCTATTGGCGGTGGATACGGTGAAATCATTGGATATGTTCATTGCATTGTCATTTTCCACCAAATACATAGGAGCTGCCGATACATAAGCTAATTTATTGGTATCTATACCTTTCAAACGAGGATATAATCTATCGGTAAAGTTCCATATTTCGGTATCGAAACCTTCCCACGCAGTAGCCTTAATCATATCTTCAGTATTCATGGCACCTATATTTTTAGGTGTGTTCGGCATGATTTTCTGATCGAAGAAACAATTGGTAAATGTTGTGTTCTCTTTGGGATAATTACCGACATAGGGTGCATATTCCATTGCTGACGTGCTTCTTACAATACCCGATATATAACAATTGCTTATGGAGTTATATACAGGTTGTCCGTCCAGTAGGCCATCTATGCAATATCCTAGAATACCTCCGTTCCAAGGGATTGGATATTCAATGGAACCGGCAAAATAGGAGTCTGTAATCGTTCCTCCCTGTGCTGCCCCTACAATTCCTCCGGCTGCTGATTGAGTACCGGTTGCATATACTTTACCGATACTGAAACAACGGGTAACGGAAGAACAAACGGCAACTCCCACCACGCTTCCGCCGAATACACCCGGATTTAGGATATATAAGGAACCGTTGAAATAACAATCGGATACAGCGCCTCCGTCACGATTGCCTACATAGCCTACAACGCCTCCGGCACTTGCTGTAGTGGTAGTGGATGTACACGTTACGATAGCATCACTCCATAGATTGGAAACTTTACTGTATGTTACACCTATCACACCTCCTGTTTGTCCGTCGCCTGTAACCGATCCTTGGAAAGAGGCATTGTTCGCCTGCCTTGAATATCCGGCAACTCCTCCTACACAGAAGAGCCCGTAAACAGTTCCGTCCGCATGGCAATTCTCTATTGTTCCAAGACTGTAGGCTACTACAGAACCGGCATAATAATAGGATGATTTTAAATTCGCATTGGTAATGGTGATGTTTTTAACGACTCCCGTAGTATCTATACATCCAAACAGTCCGCAGTAGCCGGCGCCTCCCGCATCAATCGTCAGATTTGATATTTTCTTGCTGTTTCCATCGTATGTACCTCCGAAACGACGAACATCATCACTACCGCCGATAGGTGGGAATGAATACTCTTTCATGTCGATATTGGCTGTTTGTTTGAAGAACTTCCCAACATATGTACTCGAGTATTTACGTCCGGAAATGAGAGTATCATTGTTTACTATTTGGGATAAAGCAAGTAGGTCGGCTGCATTTTCTATCAGGTAAGGATCCGTTTCTGTACCTGTTCCTTTAAATCCTTCCTGAGTCTGTGTAGGCGGATAACTCAGGGTAAATGGAAGGTCTATGGATGTTGAAAGAAAACGATATGCAAAGATTCCCTTATTTGTGGCAATGATCCAATTTCCCCAACTCATATTGGTATCGGTTGTCGTACCGTTTATAGGTCTTGAATAGAACAACCCCTTTGTCCAGTCGGCAGGGTAAAAGTAGAAGTTTCCATAACTGGCATTGTTGAATAAGTATTGAGGGCTTATTGCTAAACTCTTATCGTTTTTTATTTGTATATCGATTTTGCTGCTTATTCCTGCAAAATTGTATACACGTACCATATTCTTACTGTTTTGTTCCACCAAGACGGGAACATCCATTGCATAGGGAACACTGTCTTTATCCAGTGCTATGTTTTTCATGGTTGCGTTTGATGCTTTGATGGAGGAGCCTCTATAGAGTCCGAATGAGCTACCGGTATAATCTCCGCTTGCTATCACGCATCCCCATGATTCTAATGTAATCCCGTTTTCATCGATTGTTCCATATATTTTGGCTTTAGAATCATATATCTTTTTATCTACATTGACCGAATAAATGAAACATGGTCCATAAGTCGCATGCTCATACATTAATTGAGGTTCTATTACAATTTCACCTTTGGAGTAATCTACTTGTGCTGTTATTGTGCCTCCACCTCCCCAGAAGTTTTCAATCTTGAGTGTTGTTTCGTTTTCTTTAATAAGTTTTACGGCAGAAGTTCTCTCTACAGAATTATCGGCGGCATAATCCAATTGTATATTATCCTCCTTTAAATCATTCATTGAGACGAAGGATTTCTCCGATGTCATAAGTACCTTGTTCTTTTGATGTATCGGAAGTCTTTCTGCTTTTCCCTTTTTGATTTGGATAGAAGAGGGTTGCAGTTCTTCACTCATGTTCACCTGCTTGGAAAGGGTAATACCTTTCTTTAGGTCTGAATCAGCAGCTTTTATGGCAGCGTCATCGTTGAATCCTGACACTTTTACTTGAGAAAAAGTAGGAAAAACAATTCCCAACAGTAAAAGAGATGTAAGTAATGCGGTAAATTTTCTCATATTGATTCTTGTTTAAGTGAAACATATAGGAGTTATCTCAATAACAAAAATAACGTATTTAGCGGTTTTTCCCCGAAAAAGATAGTGTACAAATGGTGTACATACTTACTTTTTACTATTTTTGTGCTATGAGATGGCTTCTTTTGATTATATTCTTTTCTGTTTATCAATTGGGAGGATGTGTTACCAGAGAACAGTTTTTCCATTGGAAGCCTGTTTGTCCTTCTGCGGATTCATTGGTTATCTTGTTGGAAAGTGATACATACAACGGGTTATCTTATGGAAAACGTTTAGCTGTAGTACATTCGTTATATACTTTAGCTGCCGTTAATCCTCATTTGCCGGTTCTGAAATCAAGAGCGCAATATTGGAATGCCCGGTTGTTGATCTCAAAGTCGGAACTGGATTCGGCTTTGTGTTTAGTTCGCTCCGGTGTTCAGTTGTTGGATACATTGAGTTATTGTTATGATTATGAACGTTTCCTTTCTTTAGAAGCCATGATAAATTTGAAAAAAGGAAATTGGACGAATTATTACAATAAGATGAAAAAGTTGGAGATGTATTATGAGAAAGAAAAGGATGCCATCATGCTTGCTTCTACATACATCAACATCGGCAATTATTTGAAAGACATTGAGGAACATGAACGGGCTTTAGAATATTTGTCTAAGGCGGATAGTCTTTATGAAGTTAATAAATTAGATAAGTATCGAATAAAAAATCATCTGAATTTATCGAATGTGTTGTATTCAACCGGACAGAAAGATAAGGCGATAAGTCTACTTCTAAATTTATTGGATGAACCGGAGGCAAAGAAAGATACGGTCTTTTATATTAATGTTTTGTTTTCAATTCATAACCAAACCGAAAATATTGAGAATGCCGATAAATATGCGGAACGGGCTTATCGTTTGTCGTCAGTCTTGAAGAATGATTTTTTGCAGGCTAAGGCGGCAGTCGTTAAAGGAGAGAACTTGTATAAGAAAAATAAGAAAGACAGTGCTTTATTCTACTATAAATATGCTTTGGAGTATGCCAGACAAAGTAATAATTATGATTTTATATTGCCGGCATTGGGAGGTGCAATTAATGTATATTCTTCGAGGAGGATTTGGGACAGTGCATTTGCCTATCAACAGGAATATATTTCTATTCGGGATTCTCTTAATCAGATAAAGAATGTATTTCTTGTAAATCAGATGGAGGCTCAGATTGCTCAGAAAAGATATGAATCGGAATTGGCGCAGGCAGAGAAGGATATGCTTATGCATAAAAGAATAATAAATTCTCTCGTAGTATTCGGAATACTCATTATCTTGTTTGTCTGGTATGTATTCGAGACATTGCGCAACAAGGAGAAAGTAAAGAAACAGTTGAAAATATTGGAAAATAAGGAAATTGCCGCCAGATTAAAGAATGAACAACTACGTAATGAACATTTCCAACTGGAAATTGATGCTCAGAATAAGGAATTGGCTTCCAATGCATTAATGGTTAGTGAGAAGAACAGGTTGTTGGATCAGCTTGTTTCCAGAATAGAGGCTATGCGGAAAGAAGGAAATATGTCTGAAAAGAATGCGGCAGAATTAGTAGGGCAGATTAAGGGCGACTTAGTACCGCAAGATGATTGGATCTATTTTAAATTACATTTCGAGAAAGTTCATCCGGACTTCTTCTCAAAACTAAAAGAAGTATGTACTGATCTGTCTGAAGGCGAATTGCGTTTATGCGCGTATATCCGCATCGGTATAGAAAACAAACAGATAGCCCAGATGCTTTCCGTACAACCGGATACGGTGAAAACTTCACGTTATAGGATAAGAAGAAAATTGAAATTACGACAAGAAGATTCTTTGGAAGATTTTTTGCGATCTATCTAGTTTCCATACTTATTTATAACTAAATAATGATGTATAGTAAACCATCGTTGTTGATTTATTGTTCTTATTTGTAAATACCGGATTGATGAATGTAAAAGAACAATATTGGAAATACTCTCTTGTCGTTATTATCCTTTTGTTGGGAACGATTATCTTTTTTAAGTTAAGACCTTTTCTGGGAGGTCTGCTTGGAGCATGTACCATCTATGTATTGCTGCGTGGACAAATGCGGCATTTGATTTTGAAGAAAAAGATGAAAAGGAGCCGGGCTGCCGTTTTACTCTTGAGTGAAACCATACTGTGCTTTCTCATTCCTTTGTCTTTGATAGTTTGGCTGCTCGTGAACAAGGTGCAAAATCTCAATCTTGATCCGCAGAGCATCATGGAACCGATACAGCATTTGGTTTCTTTGATAAAAGAGAAGACCGGATATGATGTGCTGAAAACGGAAAATCTTTCATCCATTGCTTCCGTATTGCCACAAGTGGGACAATTCCTGATGGGAGAAATCAGCGGGTTCGCTATAAATGTCTTTGTATTGGTATTCGTACTCTATTTCATGCTGATCGGCGGAAGTCGTATGGAAGAATATATATATGATATATTGCCTTTTAATCCGAAGAATAAAAGGAATGTCTTGGAAGAGGTGCACATGCTTGTGAGGTCAAACGCAATCGGTATTCCTCTGCTTGCGGTGATACAAGGTAGTATTGCTATGTTAGGGTATTTCATCTTTGATGCTCCGAGTGCATTATTGTTCGGACTGTTGACCTGCTTCGCTACGATTATTCCTATCGTGGGCACTGCGATCATTTGGTTTCCGTTGGTAGCATATATGGCTATAACAGGAGATTGGGGCAATGCAATCGGTTTGTTGATATATGCATTGGTAGTGATAACCAATATTGATAATCTGATTCGTTTTATCTTGCAGAAAAAGATGGCGGATACCCATCCCTTGATAACTATTTTCGGAGTAGTCATCGGACTTCCGTTATTCGGATTCATGGGGGTGATCTTCGGGCCTTTGATGCTTTCGCTCTTTATATTGTGTGTCGATATCTTTAAAACCGAATATCTGGATGTAAAGAAACAACGCTGGATAACCTGAATTTATCTTTGTTTTATGGACTGTTTCTGCTAAAGAATTATTTCCTTTGCAGACTGAAACGCAGTGTCGTTTGTTTTTAGAGGAATGCAAAGTAATTTGGTATAAGTAAATGAGTTTGGAAAAGATTAATCAGGTACAAGACGGTTTGCCGTTACCTCATCGGTATTGGGCTATTTTAGCCATTGGTTTGGGTATTCTTGTGTCCGTGTTGGACGGAGTTATCGCCAATGTTGCACTCCCTACTATTGCCGATGATCTTCATACCTCTCCGGCCAATTCTATTTGGGTAATCAATGCCTACCAGTTGGCTATAACAGTTTCCTTGTTGTCTCTTTCTTCTTTTGGGGATATATGGGGGTATCGCCGTGTATATACCGCAGGTTTATTGCTGTTTACTTGTACATCATTGGCGTGTGCCATGGCGGATTCACTTCCTACGTTGATTATAGCCCGTACATTACAAGGTTTTGGCGCGGCGGCTATCACGAGTGTGAATACGGCGTTGATACGTATTATTTACCCTGCACGTTTTTTGGGTAGGGGAATGGGACTTAATGCGTTGGTGGTTTCCGTTTCTTCCGCTGCGGGACCTACTATCGCGGCAGCTATTTTATCCATGGCGAATTGGCCTTGGTTGTTTGCCATAAATATCCCGATAGGTATTGCAGCGCTTGCGTTAAGCTATAAATTTCTCCCTGATAATCCCGTGAAGGTTGCCGGACGTAAGTTTGATGTGATGGGGGGAATCATGAATGCCATAACCTTCGGACTGGTCATTGCTTTGATAGAGGCTTTTACCCATAGGGTTAAGACAGATGTTATTATTGCCGGTTTTATCATTCTATTGGTTTTCGGGTTCTTTTTCTTTCGGCGGGAGCGTAAACAGGAGTATCCTTTATTTCCGGTGGACTTGTTGAAGATTCCTATCTTCTCTCTTTCCATCATGACCTCTATCTTCTCTTTTATCGCACAGATGTTGGCGATGGTTTCTTTGCCTTTCTTTCTGCAAGGTTCTTTAGGGAAAGACGAGGTGGCAACGGGATTATTGTTGACGCCATGGCCTTTGACAACGATGCTCTTTGCTCCGCTTGCGGGAGTACTTGTAGAGAAAATCAATGCGGGAATCTTAGGGGGAGTGGGACTTCTTATCTTTGCATTCGGATTGTTTATGTTGGGTGAGCTGCCCGCAAATCCGCAAGATATAGATATTATATGGCGTATGGCTATTTGCGGAGCAGGGTTCGGATTGTTCCAGACGCCGAATAACAGTACCATTATATCCTCTGCTCCAAAGGAAAGGAGCGGCGGGGCAAGCGGTATGTTGGGCACGGCACGTTTGTTGGGGCAGACGAGTGGGGCAGCTTTGGTTGCCTTGATGTTCCGGCTGTTTCCGGGAGACAGCATGAACGCTTCTCTCTACTTGGGATGTGGAGTGGCTGTTGTCGCTGCAATTGTCAGTATGATGCGCATCGGTAGGACGGTGCCTGCCGGAAGTTGATGGTATTACCTTTCTCTTTTGGTGATTTCTCCTACAAGTGACCGGTTCATACGGTAACGGATCTCCTGATTGCTGAGTCCGTGCCCGAGCAGGAACATAAGTTTGGTAACCGCACTTTCCGGCGTACTGTCGTAACCGCTGATTACACCCGCTTCAAGCAGATGATATCCCGTCTCGTAACGTTCCATTTCAACTGCGCCACTGGAGCATTGGGTGATATTGACAATGATAATGCCCCTGTCCGTCGCATCTTTCAGCAGATTGATGAACCATTCTTTCTGCGGTGCATTTCCCGAGCCGAAAGTTCTCAGTACAACTGCTTTTAAGTTGGGGGCATGAAGTATGGAAGATACTACGTTTTCCTGTATGCCGGGGAATAGGCTTAGAATAACTACGTTCGTATCAAACAGATAATGAGGTTTGAATACTTTCTCCGGGTCGGGCTTATGAATAAGATGAGGCTCATATTTGATATGTATGCCTACATGTGCCAATGCGGGATAATTATGTGAACGGAATGCATTGAAGTTTTCCGCATTAATCTTGGTGGTGCGGTTGCCGCGCATAAGCAAGTTCTCGAAGAAGATACAGACTTCGGGCACTATCGGAGTCCCGTCCGGATGCTTTGCCGCCGCTATTTCGATGGCGGTTATCAGGTTCTCTTTACCATCGGTTCGCAGTACGCCGATGGGAAGCTGTGATCCTGTTAGTATGACCGGCTTGGCAAGATTCTCCAACATGAAACTCAGTGCGGAAGCAGTGTATGCCATTGTATCCGTACCGTGCAGAATAACGAATCCATCGAAGCTATCGTAGTTATAGTTAATGATTTTCACCAATTTAGCCCAGTAAGAAGGTTCCATATCGGACGAATCGATAGGAGGGTTAAACTGATAAGATGAAATACGGTAATTGAAACGTTTTAATTCGGGGACGTGTTTTAGCAAATGGTCGAAGTTGAAATTCTCCAACGCTCCTGTTTCAGAGTTCTCAATCATACCTATCGTACCGCCTGTATAAATCAATAACACAGACGGATATTTGTTGTATAACACCATACTTGACTCTCCTGCTAATTGTTTCCGGCTGCAAAGATAATAATTTCAGTCGATTCTTCCTTCATTGAGAATCAGTTTATTCTTTCAGAGCCTCCAGCAATTTGCTTACCGCCTTTTCAGGATTACCTTCTTCACCCAGCAATGTGACGAACTTGCTGCCTATTATAGCCCCTGCCGCATACTTACAGGCGGATTGGAAAGTCTGTTTGTTGGAGATGCCGAAACCTATCATACGTGGGTTTTGCAGGTTCATGGATTGGGTGCGTTGGAAGTAGTCCAGCTTTTCTTTATTGAAATCTTTCTGTGTACCGGTAGTGGCGGCGGAAGATACCATATAGATGAAACCGTCTGTATGTTCGTCAATGAGCCGGATGCGTTCTTCACTAGTCTCCGGAGTAATCAGCATGATGACTTTAATATTATATCGCTCGGAGATGATACGGTAATGCTCCATGTAGTCACGGTAGGGCAGGTCGGGAATGATAACACCGTCTATTCCGCATTCCACACAGGAACGGCAGAAGTTCTCGAAGCCGTATTGCATAATCGGATTCAAATATCCCATCAGTACGAGGGGGAGGTGGATGTGATGGCGTACGTCTCGTAGTTGTTGGAAGAGTAGGCGTAGCGTCATGCCGTTCCTAAGCGCTTGTGTCGCTGCGTTTTGTATCACGGGACCATCCGCCATAGGGTCACTGAAAGGAATGCCGACTTCTATCATATCAATACCCTGACGCTCCAGCTCGGTGATAATCTCTACCGTACTGTTCAAGGTTGGGTATCCGGCACAGAAGTAAACGGAAAGAAGGTCTTTCTTTGCACGGTCATTGAATAATTTATTGATTCTGTTCATGATGTTTATTGTATTAACGGTTATTTGATCTGTTGAATGAACTCTTTTAACAGGGGGATGTCTTTTATTCCGGGATGGATCTCGAAACGACTGTTGAGGTCGTAACCCGCGAGCATGGGGTGCTTGAACTCCTTTAGTGCCGGTATGCTGTCCGGACCGATACCTCCGCTCAGGAGGAAAGGCGTTTCTCCGGTATAACTCTTAACTATCTCCCAGTCGAATTGCTTGCCGGAACCTCCGTAAGCGGATGTTTTTGTGTCGAACAGGTAGTAGTCGCAAAGCCCTGCATAAGACTCTGTCTTTTGCATATCCTCTGCTGTGGCGATAGGGAATGCCTTGATAATCCGGATACCTTTGTCTCTGAGGGATGAGCAGAACTCCGGTGGTTCCGTTCCGTGCAGCTGAACATAGTCCGAACCGACAACACTTACAATACGGCAGACTTGTTCTTCCGACGGATTTACAAAGACACTGACGAGCTTTGCCCGCTTCGGTGTAAAGTGAAGCTCCCTCTCCGATACATAGCGCGGAGAGCCGGGATAGAAGATGTTTCCTATCATATCAATGCCTAACGCTTCTGCCCGACGGGTGTTCTCCGCATCTTTCATACCGCATACTTTGAGTATCATACCGTGCCTCCTTTAATGAAACGGCGTAATGTATCCGCAGGATGTTCGGTCTTCATGAAAGTCTCTCCGATAAGGAAGCCCCGGAATCCGGCATTACGCAACTTTGCCATTGTTTCTGCAGAGGAGATACCGCTTTCGGATATACGAACCCGGTCTTTCGGCAGGAGTTCCGCAAGGTGCAGGGAGTTCTCCACATCTGTATGGAAAGTGCCTAGATTACGGTTGTTTACACCTACCATATCTATCTCCTCATTCAGGTACTCCAATTCCTTTTCACTGTGTATCTCAAGCAACACTTCCAAGTCCAACCTGTGCGCTTTGCGGGATAAGTTCCTGCACTCTTTGGGAGTGAGGCATGCGGCAATGAGCAGCACGGCATCCGCGCCCACCGCTTTAGCCTGTAATAGCTGATACTCGCTGATGATGAAATCTTTTCGCAGGATGGGGAGGTCGGTCAAAGCACGTGCCTCACGTATATCCCGCAGACTGCCTCCGAAGAACTCGGCATCGGTCAGTATGGAAAGAGCCGTAGCCCCGTTTCGTTCATAGTCGGGGATGATTTCTTCTACCTTCGCATCTTTCTTTATCCATCCTTTTGAGGGAGAGCGGCGTTTGAACTCGGCTATAATTCCTGTTGCGGATTGCTCTAGAGCCTGACGCATGGAGCGTTTTAAGGGAACGGCGTCCGTGAGATGGTCTTCCAATATCTCTGAGGGAAAGGCCTGTTGCTGCATTTCCACTTCAATCCGTTTGTAGGCGATGATTTCTTCTAATATATCTTTCATACCGGTTATGCGTTTATTTCCAAGAATCTTTTGAATGTATTGTATGCCTGTCCGCTTTGCAAGGACTCACGGGCAAGGGCGATGCACTCTTCCTGTGTCTTCTGCGGTTCCATCACCTGTATCGCGAATCCGGCGTTGGCTATTACGCAGGCGGTTTGTGCTTCGGTGGCATTACCGGTGAGAACTTGGTCGAATATCTTTGCCGCTTCTTCAGGAGTGTTGCCTCCGTCGAGATCTTTCTCCTTGCAACGGCTGAAACCGAGACTTTCGGGGGTATAGATTTTCTCATTATTGGAGGTGACTACCTTAAAGTCGGAGGTAAGGGAGATTTCATCGTACCCGTCCAGGCTGTGCACGACTGCAAACCCTGTTCGGTTTTCCTGAAAGGTGTAGCTGTACAAGCGCAGTAACGGAAGGTTGTACACGCCGAGCAGCTGATATTTGGGGATAACAGGGTTGACCAGCGGACCGAGCATATTGAAGAACGTACGTACTCCGAGTGCTTTACGGACGGGCGCGACGGCTTTGAGTGCGGGGTTGAACAGGGGGGCATGCAGGTAGGCGATGTGGCATTTGTCCATGCTGAGGCGCAGACGGTCGATGTCCGATGTGAATCTGACGCCGTGTTGCTCCATCACATTGCTTGCCCCGCTCACGGATGTTGCACCGTAGTTACCGTGTTTCACCACGGGATACCCTGCTCCCGCCACAACAAAGCACGCACAGGTAGAGATGTTGAACGTATTCTTGCCGTCGCCTCCGGTTCCTACGATGTCGATCGGCTCGAAGTCCGACAGGTCTACGGGGATGCGCATCTCCAATAGGGCTTCACGAAACCCGATGAGTTCCTCCACCGAAATGCTTCGCATCAGGAATACGGTAATGAGCGATGCTATCTGCGCATCATTGTATTTGCCCGAAGTAATGTTTTGTAATATCTCCCGGGCTTCTTCCCGTCTGAGGTATTGATGCTCGAAGAGCTGGTATAATATCTGTTTCATAAACTACTGTTTTTGTTCTTGTTATTCTCTTTATAATACCCATCTGTGGGAGGGGGATTCACCCACGGGAGGATCACCCATCCACCCACGGGAGGGTCCTATGCCTACCCATGGGTGAGTCCTATGCCACCCCTGCGAGTGAGTCCCATGCTACCCCCACAGGTGAGTCCCATGCTACCCCCATGGGTGAGTCCCATGCTACCCCCATGGGTGAGTCCCATGCTACCCCCATGGGTGAGTCCCATGCTACCCCCACAGGTGGATCCTGCCTGTGAGGTTGTCATAACTATCTCAATTCCCCCGCTTGAGCGGGGGTAGGGGGTGTGTGACTTTTCCAACAGTTTAATAATCAAAGAAAGATCACACACCCCTTAATCCCCGCTCAAGCGGGGAAACTTGAGATAGTTTCATTCCTCCAGCCAGTTCCTGATGATGACTTTCCCCTTGGGAGTAAGTACCGATTCGGGATGGAACTGGATTCCCCTTACCTTATATATATGGTGGCGGAGTGCCATGATGTTGCCTTGTTCGTCTTCCGCCGTCACATCGATACATTCTGGCAGATGCTTGCGGGATACTATCCATGAGTGGTAACGTCCCGCCTCGATACTTTCGGGAAGACCTTTAAATAGCAAGTCTTCCTTGACGATACGGATGGGAGTGGCGATGCCGTGATAAACTTCCGTCAGATTCTCTAATTGCGCACCGAATGTCTGTGCTATCGCCTGATGCCCGAGACAAACGCCGAGAATACTTTTGGTAGGGGCATAACGTTGAATAAGCGGTAGCAATATACCGGCTTCTTCCGGTATGCCGGGACCGGGTGAAAGGAGTATCTTGTCAAACCGTTCCACGTCATCGAGTGAGATGCGGTCGTTGCGATGTACTTCAACGTCGGTCTGTCCCAGTTCTTTCACTACGTGCAAGAGGTTGTAGGTGAAAGAGTCGTAATTATCCAATAATAATATCTTCTTCATAGGTTCTTAATTTTTGAGTGTTGCGGCAATGGTGATGGCTTTCTTCAGTGCGCCCAGCTTATTGTTGACTTCCTGCAATTCACTCTCTGCATTGCTCTTTGCCACAATTCCCGCTCCCGCCTGATAAGACAGCAAGTTGTTTCTGCTTACAAACGTACGTATGGTGATGGCTTGGTTCAGGTTCCCGTTCAGTCCGATAAAGCCGATACATCCTCCGTAGCCGCCCCGGTTATGCTTTTCTATTTCGGAGATGAGCTGCATGGCGCGTACTTTGGGTGCGCCGGACAGTGTGCCTGCCGGGAAGGTGTCGATAAATGTCTGTATCGGATTTCTTCCTTCGGCTATCTTTCCGCTCACGCGGGATACAAGGTGAATGACGTGGCTGTAATATTGTACTTCCTTGTAGAAGTCGATGCGCACACCCTCTGCATTCCGGCTTAAATCATTGCGGGCGAGGTCTACCAGCATCACGTGTTCCGCATTCTCTTTCGGGTCTTTCAACAGAGATTCGGCGAGTTCCCGGTCTTTTACCACATCACCCGTGCGGCGGAACGTTCCGGCAATCGGGTCGATGGTTGCCCGTCCGTCCTCTATCTTGCAATGCGTTTCGGGTGAAGAGCCGAAGATGCGGAAACCACCGAAATCAAAGTAGAAAAGATAGGGGGAAGGGTTGATGGAACGTAATACGCGGTACACTTTGAAGTCGTCTCCCCGGAATGGCTGTACGAATCTGCGGGAAAGAACGATTTGGAAAACATCGCCCCTCATGCAGTGCGCAATGCCTTTGCGTACCATTTCTTTGTACTCTTCATCCGTAACAGGACTGCTTTCTGCTCCTTCGGGGCGGAAGTCGTAGGATGCGAAATTCCGATTGTTGAGGATTGATTCCAGTTCGCAAAGATGATCCTCCTCACCTTCTTGGAGTAATTCTATCAGCGTCAATTCGTTCTTGAAATGGTTGAATACGATAATGTATCGGTAGAGAATGTAGAGCAAGTCCGGCGCATCATTCATATCATCGTGACACTCCATGATGGGCACTTTCTCGAAGTATTTCACGGCATCGAAAGAAGTGTAACCGAACAGCCCGCAGGTATCCGCTTCTGTGCCGGTTATGCGGAAGCACGACAGAAATTTGTTCATGGAATCCGCTACGGTGAAGCTGTCCGTTATCTTTTCCTCCTCCCGTTTCCCATCCGGATACTTCATCTCGCTCATGTAACTGTTTACACCGAAACTTGCCAAAGGTTTCAAGGCGATGTAGGAAAGGCTGTTTTCGTTTCCATGAAAGTCGGAACTCTCCAACAGAACAGATTCCGGAAAGATGTCGCGTACTTTCAAATAGATGCTTACGGGGGTATTCAAATCTCCGAGCACACTTTTGGTTACGGTTGTGAAATTGAATGTATTCATTGTGATATAGTATTTTCTGCGTTGATGTATGTCTCCATATCCTTGTCTCCTCTGCCCGATACCGTGAGCACCACTACATCTTCCGGCTTGAATTTCATCTTACCGAATATCCCCAGTGCGTGTGCGGATTCCAATGCAGGGATAATGCCTTCCATTCTTGTCAGCTCAAAGGCTGCCCGTAACGCTTCATCATCATTGATGGCAAACACCGTAGCGCGTTTCTCCCGGGCAAGATTGGCGTGCAACGGTCCGATTCCCGGATAATCCAGTCCGGCGGAGATAGAGTAAGGCTCTTGTATCTGTCCGTCTTCATCCTGCATAACCAGTGTTTTCGAACCGTGGATAATCCCCATTCTACCCAGTTGGATCGTGGCAGCAGACAGGCCGCTGTCTATACCCTTACCGCCCGCTTCTGCCAAGACAATCTTCACACGTTCGTCATCTATATAGTGGTAGATTGTTCCGGCAGCATTGCTTCCACCACCCACACAGGCTATGAGGTAATCGGGATAGTCTCGTCCTTCCTTTTCTGCCAGCTGTTTCTTGATTTCTTTGCTGATAACGGATTGAAGGCGTGCCACCATGTTGGGGTAAGGATGCGGCCCTACGGTAGAACCGATGATGTAATAAGTATCGGCAGGATGACAACACCAGTCGCGTATGGCTTCGTTAGTGGCGTCTTTTAAGGTCATGTTGCCGGAAGTGACGGGACAAACCGTTGCGCCGAGCATCTGCATCTTCTGTACATTGATGTGCTGCCGCTCCACGTCCGTCTTGCCCATGTAGACGATGCACTGCATATTCATCAGGGCACAGACGGTAGCGGTGGCAACTCCATGCTGACCGGCACCGGTTTCGGCGATAATCCGTGTCTTCCCCATCCGTTTGGCAAGCAAAATCTGTCCGATGGTATTGTTTATCTTATGTGCTCCGGTGTGGTTGAGATCTTCTCTTTTCAGATAAATCTTGCATCCGTATTGTTCGGACAGTCTTCGGGCAAAGTAGAGCGGGGAAGGGCGTCCCACGTAATCTTTCAGTAATTGATCATATTCGCGGAGGAAGTCTTCATCTTCCAATACCGTGAGATAGGTCTTCTTCAGGTTTTCCACGCAACTATGAAGTATCTCGGGGATATATGCTCCGCCAAACTCTCCATAATAGCCTTCTTCGTTCACTTGAAATGTTCTTTTCATAATTTATATTGTTTTTATTATTGTGTACAAAAGAAAAGAGACCTGCCGCAAGTGCGACAGGCCTCTTTTTAATATTTTTGGTTAGTATATATACATGAGGAGCTGCTCCCTTACGACTGTCGGAGTTGTAAAGAGTGCCACCACCAATATGTATTTACCATTATCACCTTCATTGCTTTATGATTTATTTGCGGGCAAATATAAACCTTCTGTTTGATATATGCAATAGAAAACTTACTTTTTTATGCAGTAATAGTGAATTATCCTAATAATCTGCAAGTTGTGTCTATATATAAGGAAAGGTGCAATAGCCTTCTTCCTATTACACCCCCCTCATCCAAAAAGAAAGAATATGCAGCCTTTTCGGGTAACTCCCCTGCTATTATCCCTTATTCAGTTCTTCGGAAAGATTATTCAGTTTCTCTTCCACCCGTCCTTTGGCATAATTATACTTGCCTGTTACTTTGTTGGCAATTGCCTGTCCGGTTGATTGAGCTTTTTCTTTCGCTGAACAGAGAATGTCTTCTGCATCTCCTTCCAGTTCGTGGAATGAGCTGGAAAGATCTTTTCTCATCTTTTGTCCTTTTGCCGATTTGGCGAAACAAGTGACAAGGCTGCCTACTATGGCGCCAATGCCGATACCCAATAATAATTTGCTATTTTCCATAATGCTATAACTTTTAATTTCGTAGAGACAACATTCCCGGAATACGGAAAGTTTCATGTTTTAATATAAATTCAGATAGTTTGAAGATAGATAGAGCGTAATTATGGTGGTAGCTTCTATTGTAATTTCTCTGTATTTGATTATGTCGTTCATTTATAGACTATTATGAAATAAAGTGAATTATAGAATTTGTTTTTGTATACCGTTTGTATCCCCTTTCTATTATTCATTGGCGTCTAATACCTCTATATTTGTGAATCGGTTGGGCAAGGTTTAAAAGAGGTTTCCTTGTGTTGATACCTTAAACGAATCATAAACTTCTTAAACTAAAAACGAATAAACATGAAAAAGCTATTACTTCTTTGGACATTTCTACAGCTATTGGTTGTATATGCCTTTGCTCAGTCGGACGTACGGGGACGAACTGCTTTCGGGGATATTCAGAAACCGGATTTACGGGTAGCCCGAATAATGGACGGACAATTACATTCTTTACAGAAGCAGGCACTTAATTTAAAATCTCCGGCATCATTACCTGAGAATACAAGAGGTTTAGTATCCGGTGAAGGTAAGAAAATCTATGGATACTTGGAGTTTGATGACCAAATAAAGGAGAAGGGTATCATTGAATTATCTTTGGATCATCTTCAGGAGTTTTCATTCCTGTATAAAACTAACGGCTTTACTATTTGTGCCGGAGCTTATGCCAATGATTCTTATTACTATTATGCATATACGACTGTTGAGAGCCATGTTTTGCCTTTAGGCTTCTATAAGATGGATCTGGAAAGTGGCAAATCGGTGATGATTAAGGATTATTCGACAATGAAGGTGCTGTTTGGTGATATGACCTATGATTATGTAACCAATACCATGTGGGCTTATTCCTCTTCGAGTGACGGTTCATCTTTGCATACGGTAGATTTGACCACTGGCGATTGTACGGATGTGGCAACTCTTAAACAGACATTGATTGCCATGGCTGCTGATGTCAACGGTGAATTGTATGGTGTAACTGTTAATGGTGATTTGTGTACAATTAATAAGATAAACGGAGAGATAACAACTGTCGGGGCAACCGGCATTTCTCCCGCCTATCGTCAGAGCATGGAATTTGACCGCAATTCCAATGAACTGTATTGGGCGGCTACTACCACGGCAGAAAAAGGTTTTCTTGCCAAAGTGGATACGAAAACAGGAAAGGCTGCCAATTTGGGAACAATTGGGAATAACTCTCAAATATTGGGCTTATATATTCCTTATACGGCATCTTTAGTGAAAGCTCCTGTTGCGCCGTCCGATTTGAGTATTACTTTGGATGGGTTCAGTAATAAGGTGTCCCTGTCATGGACAAATCCGACGAAAGATGTGGTTGGGAATGAATTGACGGCACTGACTAGTGTTCAAATCTATCGTAACGGAGATTTGATTCATACCATAGCAAACCCTGTTGTAGGTGGAAAGGCCGACTATATAGATATGGATGTACCGATAGGGATGACTACTTATTCTATAACAGCTTCCAATGAGGGTGGAGAGAGCTCTGCCGTTTCCCTTGCCAAATTTGTGGGACGGGATATACCGGCCGCTCCGAAGATGGTGTCTGCCGAAAGGTTGAGTAATAATTCTATCCGCTTGTCATGGAGCGCTCCCGCAATAGGACTTAATGGCGGATGGATCGATGTATCCACATTGACTTATAAGATAACGAGGTATCCTGATAAAGTTGTCATCACGGAATCTACGGATCAAACCGGTATAGATGATAATAATATCAGTGACTATAACAGTTATTATTATAGCATACAGGCATTTAATACTGATGGTGAAGGAGGTAAGGCTACCAGTAACAAAGTAGGAGTAGGTAATCCTTTTACCGTACCTTATTCCTGTACATTTGAAACCGATGCGGACTTTAATAAATGGACGGTTATCGATGCCAATCAAGATAAGGTGACATGGATTCACTATATGAAGACAGCCCAATACAATTACAGTTCAACTAATTCCGGTGATGATTGGCTGATAAGTCCGCCTGTTACTTTGGAAAAAGGGAAGGCTTATAAAGTATCGTTTGATGTGCTGACAGGTGGAATGCCGGAGAAACTGAAAGTGACTTTCGGGAAAGATGATACGGCGGAAGGGCAAGCTGTTGTATTGGATGAAGCTACATATTCCTCTCAAGATGTCATTAGAAAAACAGTCTATTTGCCGGAGAATATTGAGAATGATGCTTATAGGGTAGGTTTGTATGCCTGTTCAGATGCTTATAAGTTCTATATTTCAGTCAGCAATCTGGTTCTTGAGGAAAGCAATGCCGGAAGTATAACCGGTAAGGTAACAGATGCAGACGGCACTTCATTGGCAGGCTGTGTAGTGAGTGTGAAAGAAACGGGAGCTAAAGTGACCACAGATGCAGAGGGAAAGTATCGCCTGCTGAATATAGAAGCGGGAACTTATACCGTAGTATTTACTAAAACAGGATATGTGGTAAAAGAAGAATCTATTTCCGTTCAGGAAAAGGCAGCGACAGAGTTAAATGCTACTCTGGTTTCTTTACCTCGCTATTCTATTACGGGAAAGATAGTGGGAACCAATAACGAACTGCTTGCGGGTGTTTCTGTCTTTTTGGATGGTTATGTTCATCTCGAGGCAGTTACGGATGCAGGAGGAGTATTTACCATTACCGGTGTTTATCAGGCGAACTCGTATACACTCAGTATAAAAGAGAAGCTCTATTATTATTATTCGCAGTTATTTGATCTTGCAGGTAATAAGGATTTAGGTACTGTAGTATTAACGGAAAGAGAACTTCCGCCGTATGGACTGACGGTAAATAAAGAGAATGACAGTCCGGTTATTTCTTGGAAAGTACCGGCAGACTTGACCGATTTTATTTATGATGATGGTACTTCGGGTGAGAGTTCGTTTGGATTTGATTATGGAAATGAAGCAAGTGTCTTTGGTAATGTATATCGTGTACCTATGCTTTTTAATAATGTAAGTTGGTATCTGACAGACGAAAAGGCCATTAATGACAAGGTTAATATCTATATATTCGATTTGGATGAAAAAGGAAATCCTACCAATCATATTATTTATTCGGAAAGAGGAGTCCCGACGCAAGTCTCCCAATGGTCTACCTACAATTTTAAAGAAGAAGTTTATGCACCTAACGGTTGTTTGGTAGCGTTCAGTGTGGACGAAGGTAATTTGTCTTTGGGCGTAGATGGTGGAACCAACCCGTTTGCAGAGCATTTGATGTGCTACAATGATGACTTCACGGCAAATGGGTTTGTTTATTTGGAATCATGGGATACTTATAATAGCAATTTAATGATTCGGGTAAATAGTTTTCCGTTAGGTAAAGTAGATGAACCTGTAACGGCGGATATCGACCGACCGGTCTATAAGGTATGGAGATTACTGAGTGGCAAAGAGAAAGAAGAACCATCATGGACATTGCTTACCACCGAACCGCAAACGGGAATGGAACTGGCAGATACAAAATGGAAAGATATTCCGCAGGGCATCTATCGTTATGCAGTTAAGACTGTATCATCAAAGGGCGTTAGCTCCGTACCGGCTTTCTCTGACGTACTTTATAAGGATATGTTTACTACTGTGACTGTAAATGTTCATACAAATACCACAGGGAAAAGTTCGGAAGGTGCTATCGTTACCTTATATAACGACGAACATGTTTATACAGATACGATCGGTAAGGAGGAAAAGATCAAGTTCAGTGAAATGTGGAAAGGTATATATAGTGTGAAAGTAGTATTGCCGGGATACACAGCATTAATAAAGAACGAAGTTGATTTTAGTAAAGAAGCCGCTTATTCAACAGAAGCCTACACTTTACAGGAGATTATAGAGAAACCGTTCAATATCTTTGCAGAGAATACTGAGGTGGAAGGTGAATGTTTGTTGACATGGGATAGAGGGCTGTTCGACAATTTTGAGACACACCCTGACTTCACGATCAATTCTCCGGGAGTAATCGGGTGGAGCTATATCGATGCAGACCAGTCTGAAACTTGGGGCTCGGCAATGTATGAGTTTCCCGGAATGGAGCAAGAAATGGCTTATATCATTATGAACGCTACCGAAACGGCTCCCGGTGATACGGCTGCATATAGCGGCAATAAGTATCTGGCAAGTTTTGCTGCGCAATCCGGTTATAGTGATGATTGGATTATATCTCCGGAACTGAAGTCGGATAAAGATTTCACAATATCTTTTTATGCGCGGTCTTATGAAAGTGCGATGGGATTGGAGATATTCCGTATAGGCTATTCCATGACAGGAAAAGAGATTGATGATTTCAGTTGGATAGAAAACAGTAAGCAGGATGTTCCTGTGGTGTGGACACATTATGAATTTAATGTTCCGGCAGAGGCTAAGTATGTGACGATAAACAGTATTTCCATGAATACCTATCTTTTAATGATCGACGATGTATTCATCGATGCAGAGAGAAGTGTTCCTCAAAAAGAATACTATTCTTATGATGTATACTTGAATGATAAATTGGTGAAACATAATACGACCGATCATTCATTCTTATTGCAAGGGTTGGTCAAAGGCGAGAATAAAGCTTCCGTTCGTAGAGTCTATTCGTCGGGAGAGTCAGGGCCGGCTGAGTTGAGTTTTGTTTCGACAGGTCCGGATGGTATCCGTGATGTACAAAGCGGCATTGATGTTTATCCTAATCCGGCAACTGATTGTTTCTATGTCAAAGGTGAATATACGGGTGTCCGGGTAATCGACAAAATGGGTAGGGTAGTCATAGATCGGGATAACTCGGATAATTGCATTCGCGTTACTTCTTTACCTTCGGATTTCTATTTTGTGCAGATTACCGCAGAGAAAGGGGTAACCATCCGTAAGATCTTTGTGAAGTAGTGTAAATAAGCATACGGTCGATTGATTGCAAACGATAGGAGTTTGCAGACAATCGACCGTATCTTTGTCTTCAACCGACCGTATGTTCGTATTCGATCGTCCCGTTGATTATTTCTTCTCCTTTATAAATATCAGGTGAGCCGTAAGAAATCTTCTAAAGAATCCTTTTGTGGTAACAGAAACTTCTTTCGTATCCGGTAACGTGAAATCTTGATGCTGTCCGGTAGAACGGAAAGCATTTGGGCAATCTGTTTGTTGCTCATCCCGATGCGTATGTAAGCACAGAGACGGAGGTCATTTTCTGTCAATGAGGGGTATTGTTTTTTCAGATTAACGAAGAATTCCGGATATACGGATTCAAAGTGTAATTTGAAGTATTGCCATTCATCGTCTATTTGTAGATGACTTTTGATTTGTTTCTTTAGTTCGGTAGATTTCTGGCGGGGCAATTCTCCATCACTGCCTAATGCATCGATTTGTTGCAGCAGGTTTCTTAATACTTGATTTTTCTCCTGCATGAGCATAATGTTGGAAGTCAATTCTCTGTTTTTGGAGTCTATCTCGAGGTGATAGCGGTCATTCTTCAGCTTTTCATTTTCCAAGCGGACATTCAAGTCTTTTACTTCAATCTCTTTCAGTTGCTTTTTCATTACCTCTTTTTTGCGCATATACCAGAATATGCCGCAGACAAGGAGAGAGAAACAGCCTGTTGCAGTAAGAATCCATATATGTGCTTTGCGTTGAAGTTTGGCTTTTACCTCCATCTGTATTAAGTCGTTTTCATATTTTTCAATGGCGGCACGTCCCTCTATACGGGTGATCTCAGACAGATTGTTTATTCCCGATAACGAATCATTGTAATGCTGGTAAAGCGAAGAGTAATGATAGGCACTGTCCCAACGTTGTACACTGGCAAAGGTGTTGGTTAGTCCGGCGAGGGCATGGAGTTGTATTTCGCAGTTGTCTGTTCCTTTTGAGAAATTCCATACGTGACGGTAAAGTAGCTGTGCACTGTCTGTTTTTGATTGGTTATAGAGTGACGTCGCTTTATTGATGGATGTTTGGGCCAAGAGAAGTTTACTGCCGAAAGTCAGTGCTAATTTATAAGCTCTATCCGTGTAATATTGTGCATCTTTTGTGTTTGTTTCATAGAAACCTAATGACATCAACACATTGATATAGAACGAAGTGTCACGTTGTGCTTCCGGTTCTTCTAGCAGTAATTTGAGGGTATTGACCGCTTCTTCTTTGCGTTCCATGCAGCAAAGAATGTTACATATATTCAGTCGGTTCTTCATCTGTAAATCGGTTTGTTTCAGTGTCTCGAAACAGGAATCTGCTTTTTCCAGATATTCCAAAGCCTTATCCAAATCATTCAAGTTACTCATTACAACTCCCAAATCCACCCAAGCATGTGCCAACATAAGCGTATCCGCTATTTCTTTAAAGTAGGCTTCTTCCTTTTTGGCCTGTATATATGCCGGAAGCCAGTCGCCTTTGTATATCAGCAGCTTGGTTTGTTGGTGCTGAATACGGAACTTGTCATATTCATATCGCTTATCGTCGACAAGCGTTGCCGCCTTTTTGAGCAAACACATGGCGGAGTCCGTATTTGTGTTAATGCGGGCATCCCAGTACATAGCTCTCGCCTGTAGAATATTGAGCTCTTTGTGATGCTCTGCCAACTGATACATTTTACGGATGACGTGACTGAATTTATCCTTGTCGGCGTTGTCTAAGTTCTGCTCCAGGCTTACGGTAAGCGTATCGAAAGCGGGCAACACCTCTTTCCAATATGATGGATGGGTGGTAGTACCTTTCAGGCTGAATGGCAGCAATATATATAATCCGATATATAGGTAGATGGTCTTCATAGAGTTCTTTCGTAAAGAATAGGAGGGTAAAGATATAATATTTATTATTTACCGGAATAAAAATAGCGATTATTTTTCTGCATCTCTTTACTCTTCTCCGGGAACAATCTTTTCCCCATATTTGTTATTAGGGAGTAAAATAAAATGAAACATTATGAATAGAAGGAAATTTTGGATCGCTTTCGGAGCAATCATCTTATGTATACTTTTGTTGTGGTGGCTGTATGTAGCTATTCTGGTAGATGAGGATGTGAATGAAGAACAGGCATGTGTGACTACCGGGCAAGTCTTTATCGCTTAAATCCTTTTCATATGTCAGAGATATATCGTATATTCGTTCCGATTATAAAAAATGAGAAATATGAAAGCTATTAATTACTTTATGCTCCGAAGCGTTTTTGCTTTAGTTCTGGGCTTACTATTGGTATTATGGCCTGAAGAGGCTATCAATTATTTAGTGATTACAGTAGGAGTGTTGTTCTTTGTTCCCGGTTTGATTTCGCTTATCAGCTACTTTGCCCGTGGGAAAAAAGACGAAGAAGATTACCGTATATTCCCGATAGCCGGAGTGGGCAGTATTTTATTCGGTCTGTGGTTGATGATCATGCCGGCATTCTTTGTTAATATATTAATGTATATATTGGGCTTTATATTGGTGCTGGGAGGTATTCAGCAGATTGCTTCGCTGGTATCCGCAAGAAAGTGGACGTATGTTCCGATGGGCTTTTACATTGTTCCGGTATTGATTCTTGTTGCGGGACTTATCGTATTGGTTAACCCTTTCAATGCACTTTCTGCGGCATTCATCATGCTGGGTATCAGTTCTATTGTCTATGGATTGTCCGAACTGTTTAACGGCTTCAGGTTCAAACGTCGTAATTAATCCCGGCTTTTCGGGCTTGGACGTGTTGGTATTGCCTGCTGATGTTATATACTTTACCGTCTTTTAATAGTCGGGCTCCGGTTTGTTTGAACCAAAAGGATGATATGCCTGCCTCTACGGCTTGCCGTCTGATGTCCAATACCCAGTCATAATCGCAGATGCGGGCTTCTTTGCCGGATTCGCCTCCGGCTACGATTTGTTCTACCCACATTCCGAGATGGGGAGAGAAGTCGACTTTACTCAGCAACGGTTCGCAGATGATGATTTTATGTTTGATGGGAGCTGCCTTGTAGATGGGTAAACGATAATCCACTTCTTTCTGGTTCTCCATTGTGCAGCAAATGGTCACGTTGTCATAACCGTCTTTCCAATCATCAGGCAGGCATTGTTGCAAGCGGTCGATTCGTTTGGTGATGAAAAGAAAATGCAAGTCACTACGGATGCGCATCATTTCCCATGCTTCCGGACGCCATTCGTCTGCATCTTCCACAAGAAAATCGGATGTAAAACAGGTATAGACAAGATTGCCGGAAGGTATTTTGTATTCATCGGTTCGTTTCTTCCGTTGAAGCGGCAGGTCGAATTTTCCCGTCTTCTCTACAATGGAGCTGTCCCGTCCGCGCTTGCTGTCGCCCCGGTAGACATAGCAATGCCGGCAACCTTCGCTCAGTTTGTGGCAACCATGCCATGGATTCCATATAGAAGCACTTTTCTTTTCCATTCATCTTGTTTGTCGACAAAGATAATGGAAAAGAAAAAGGTTGCAAAGAAATATGGTTTTAATTGAATACGGTAGTAACGGTATCGGGTTGTGCCGGTATTTCCAGATCTTCAATCACTTCTTCACCTTGCTGATCGACGGCGTTGTCTATTTTTTTAGTGAAGAATATCCAATATCCTAATAACAAGATGGCTACGATGACGGCGACGATAGTCCAAATTCTACTTTTATCTTTCATAACTTCTTTCTTTTTTATTGGTTAGTAAGCAATAAGAACGAATGAGGCGGCTATTTGTTCGTACTCATAATCATTTTTTATTCATGCCCGCTTGGATGAAAAATAAAGAGGAAATACTTCACAGCATCTCCTCTTCCAAACTTAAAACAACCAACAAAAGAAATAGATAATCAAAATTATCTATCTTATGAAAAGTAATTCTCTGTATTTAGGCAGTGTCCACATTTGGTTATCTACGATAAGTTCGAGCTTATCAATGTGGTAGCGTATTTCTTCGAGCATCGGAGCAATCGTGTCATGGTAAGCGATGGCTTTTTCGCGTTCACTCTCTATCTTGTTGGCTACCTTGCGGGCTTCTACCATTGCGTCTACGTGCTCTTTGATGAAGATGGTGTGGTCTGCTATTTCTTCAATCAGTTCAAGATTCTTGGCAGACATCTTCGTTGCCTTGTCGGCAGGGAACAAGTCTTTCATCTTGTACACGTTGTCAATCAGCTTAGACTGATATTCTGTTGCAACCGGCACGATGTGGTTCATTGCCAAATCACCCAGTACGCGGGCTTCAATCTGTATCTTTTTGGTGTAAGTCTCCCATTTCACTTCGTTGCGGGCTTCCAATTCTTTCTTTGTCAGTACACCTGTTGATTCGAACATGGCGATACTTTCCGGTTTCAGATAGTTGTCGAAGATAATCGGACAGCTTGTCTCACAGTCCAGTCCGCGACGTTGTGCTTCTTCTTTCCATTCGTCACTGTAACCGTTACCGTCAAAACGGATTGCCTTACACTCCTTGATATACTTACGGATGATTTCGAGGATAGCGGAAATCTTAGGCTCGCCTTTGTCGATTAAAGCATCCACTTCTTTCTTGAATTTGGTGAGCTGGTCGGCTACGGCGGCATTGAGTGCAACCATTGCACTTGCGCAGTTTGCTTCCGAACCGACGGCACGGAACTCAAAGCGGTTTCCGGTGAAGGCAAACGGGCTTGTACGGTTACGGTCGGTATTGTCGATCAATAACTCCGGTATTTGAGGTATATCCATCTTTAAGCCCTGTTTGCCGCTGAGGCTGATAAGATCGTCTTTGGTACTTTCTTCCAGATGGTCGAGCACTTGAGTCAGCTGTTTGCCGAGGAAAGAAGAGATGATAGCGGGCGGTGCTTCGTTGGCTCCCAAACGATGGGCGTTGGTGGCAGACATGATGCTTGCTTTCAATAACCCGTTATGGTGGTAAACAGCCATCAGGGTGTTTACAACGAAAGTGATAAAGCGCAAGTTGTCTTCGGAAGTCTTGCCCGGTCCCATCAATAATATGCCTGTATCCGTACCGAGTGACCAGTTGTTATGTTTTCCGGAACCGTTGACTCCTTTAAAAGGTTTTTCGTGCAGTAATACGCGGAAGCCGTGGTGACGGGCTATCTTACGCATCAGTGCCATGATAAGCAGGTTGTGGTCGTTGGCAAGGTTACACTCCTCAAAGATAGGGGCAAGTTCGAATTGGTTGGGTGCAACCTCGTTGTGACGGGTCTTTACCGGGATGCCCAGTTTCAGAGCTTCTATTTCCAATTCTTTCATGAAAGCCGTCACACGTGTAGGTATAGCTCCGAAGTAATGGTCTTCCAATTGTTGATTCTTGGAAGATTCATGTCCCATTAAGGTACGTCCGGTGAGCAATAAGTCGGGACGTGCGGCATATAAACCTTCATCCACCAGAAAATATTCTTGTTCCCATCCCAAGTAAGAATATACTTTCTTTACTTCCGGGTTGAAATAACGGCAAACCTCTACGGCTGCTTTGTCTACGGCGCGGAGTGCTTTCAGCAGCGGAGCTTTATAGTCGAGTGATTCTCCCGTGTAAGCGATGAAGATAGTCGGTATACAAAGCGTGTCGCCTACGATGAATGCAGGTGATGAGGGGTCCCATGCAGAATATCCTCGGGCTTCGAATGTGTTGCGGATACCGCCGTTCGGAAAACTGGATGCATCCGGTTCTTGCTGGATAAGGAGCTTACCGGAGAAAGATTCCATCATACCGCCTTTACCGTTATGCTCTACGAAGGCGTCATGCTTTTCGGCAGTTCCTTCCGTCAACGGGTGAAACCAGTGCGTGTAGTGTGTAGCTCCCATTTCAATCGCCCATTTCTTCATCCCGGCTGCCACTTCGTCGGCAATCTCACGGGAAAGAGGAGCGCCATTGTCCATCGCATCCGTCAGCTTCTTGTAAACCTCGTTGGAAAGATACTTGAACATCTTGTCTTTGTTGAACACATACATACCGAAATACTCCGAAGGTCTCTCTTTAGGAGAGGAAACCTCTACAGCTTTTTTCTTGAACGCTGTTTCGACTACTCTAAATCTAAGTTTCGACATACTACCTAATTTTGATTTGTTGTTAATATATTCATCTATATTTCTTTTTCTTTTGTTGCCGGAAAGCCGGTTAAGGCTCTCCGGTATAAATCTATATTCTAATTAGATTCTTATAGTTGGTTTTAGTTATAAGCGCTTTCGCCATGTTCGTACACATCGAGTCCTTCCTCTTCCACACGTTTGGTAACGCGAAGACCGTGAACCACATCGAGTCCTTTGAAGATGATGAAGCCCATACCTGCTGCCCATGCACCTACTATCACCGCACCAAACAGCTGTGCCAATAACAGACCGCAACCGCCGCCATAGAATAATCCTTCTTCTGTGGCGAAAAGACCGGTGAGTACGGTTCCCAAGAATCCGCATACTCCGTGTACGGAAGAAGCTCCCACGGGGTCGTCTATTTTTAATACACGGTCAATGAATTCAACGGCGAATATCATAACGATACCGCAAATCATACCGATCATCACTGCTCCGAAAGGCGATACCAGATCGCATCCGGCAGTAATACCCACGAGTCCCGCCAAGATGCCGTTCAGGGTTAATGATAAAGACGGTTTCCCGAACTTGAGCCAACTGACGGCAAGTGCGAAGAAACCTCCGGCACAGGCGGCAAGATTGGTGGTTAGGAATACGTGTGATATGATGAACTGGTCGGAGCTTGTGGCAGCGGCGAGCTGTGAACCGGGATTGAATCCGAACCATCCGAACCAAAGGATAAATACGCCTAAGGCTGCAATGGTCAGGTTGTGTCCGGGAATGGCTTTTGACTTTCCGTCTTTACCGTACTTACCTACACGGGGACCGAGAATTGCCGCGCCCACTAAGGCAATCCATCCGCCTACGGAGTGAACAACCGTAGAACCTGCGAAGTCGTGGAAAGTAGTTCCGAATGCATTCATCATGAAACTGCCTTCGTCGCCATTCATCAACCAACCGCCTCCCCATGTCCAATGACCGGATACCGGATAGATGATTACGCTGATGAAGATCGTGTAGAGTAGGTACATGGAGAATTTAGTACGTTCTGCCATTGCACCGGATACGATGGTAGCGGCGGTTGCGCAGAATACAGTCTGGAATATCAGGAACCCTTCAATCGGGAGTCCGTTGTCGATAATGGAATCCATGATGCTGAGGTCAAAGAAATGCGGTGCTCCTACAAAATTGCCGATTCCGAACATTAGTCCGAATCCGATGAACCAGAACAGAAGTGAGCCGAACATGAAGTCGACGAAGTTTTTCATCAGAATGTTGGCTGTATTTTTAGTGCGGGTGAATCCTGCTTCCACTAAAGCAAATCCCGGTTGCATGAAGAATACCAGCATGGCGGCAAGTAGCATCCATACCGTGTTGATGCCGGTTGCGAGTTCTCCCATTGCGTCGATGATAGTAGTCGGGGCGCTTTCCGGGACTGCAACGGCAGTTACGTCTTGCGCAAAAGTATCGAAAGCGAACATTGAAACCAACAGGATGGCTCCGGTTACCCATCGTCTCAGGATAACATGTTTCGTATATGTGTTCATAATCTTTTTACTGTTAATGTGTTAATACCTGAATACCTGTACTATTTTTCTTTTTCTGCATTATAGAGTGCGATGTCTCCTCTTTCTCCCGTACGGATGCGGATGGCATCTTCTATCGGGATGACGAATATTCGTCCGTCTCCGATTTCTCCGGTCTGTGCAGCCTTGATTATTGCCTGAACTGTCTTTTCCGCATTCTTGTCACGAACCACAATGTTCAGCAGAATGCGTTCGATAGAACCGGTATCATATACTACTCCACGATAAATACGCCCCTGACGCGCTTTACCGATACCTCTTACATCATAGAATGAGAACCATTCGATATCTGCTTCAAGCAGAGCGTCTTTCACATCTTCGAATTTTGTCTTACGTATAATGGCTTCTATTTTTTTCATATTGATCTTTATTTGAAAACTTTCTTTAAAATCCGATATTGAGTCCGGCTATTAAATACGCATGATCGTATGCCGGAGATACAATGGCCTGTACGTATAATGGTATGGAAAAACTATTTGTAATCTTAATGTCCTTGGAGGCTTTCAAGCTGATGTCCATTACATTAAAGTCTTCATCATACCTGCTTTTATAAGGGTTGATACCGATGGACGGTGTCAACGTAATTTCTTTCGGCAGAGCAATGTCATAGGCGGCATTGAAATAAGATGAATAATACCGGTCGCCTTTTTCATCTTTGTCTGCTCCGGCACACATGGTGCTCCATGAGAGAGTGAGCGGGCATTTTTCTCCGAAGTTGTAACTGACAGTCCCTTCAAAATAGTGGGAGTCTTTGTAATGTCCGTAAGGTGCGCCGGCACCTTCCCACCAATAATCGGTTACCGATATTCCGAAACCTCCGGTGGAATATCCCAGCGTTATGTCAAACTCCTGCGGATGAAAGTCCGAGAGGCTTCCGCTTCCCCATGCTTCGAGTGAGAACCCTTTATAACCCAATGTGAGCGATGGCTGCAAAGAGGCTCCTGATTCCTGATCCATGCCACGCCATACATAACTGCTTACCAATTCTACATTGCCTGATACTTCAAACTTATCCTGTGCATTTGCCAAGGGGATTATGGTTGTCCATCCTAGTAGTAACAGACTTGTCGTTTTAATCATCGTTCTCATGTCTTTTTACCTTTTTAGTTAGAAAAATGTGGAAAAATCTTCTCTTTACGTTTTTTTCATACAGAACTCTTTCTATGCGCCATGAACCTCCTTTCTTATTATGTTTCTTGTTATCCTTTCAACCATCTTTTTAACCTGACCATTGCTTCCTGACAGTTGGAGCGTTCTCCGAATGCCGTCAGTCGGAGGTATCCTTCTCCGCTTGGTCCGAATCCTACTCCCGGTGTTCCTACCACGTTTGCTTCATAGAGCATCTGCTCGAAGAATCTCCAGGAGTTCATACCGCCCGGGGCTTTAACCCATAAGTAAGGGGCATTTTCGCCACCGTATACTTTCAATCCCATATTCTCAAGTCCCTCTTTCATGATTCGGGCATTGGTCATATAGTATTTGACTGTTTCTTTCACCTGTTCTTTCCCTTCGGGAGAAAAGACCGCTTCGGCTCCTCTCTGGGTGATATAGGATGTTCCGTTAAACTTCGTGCACTGACGTCTGTTCCACAAACGGTTAAGAGGAATCCGTTCGCCTGTCAGCGTGGCGGCCGTCACTTCTTTCGGTACTACTGTGTATCCGCATCTTACTCCGGTAAATCCGGCTGTCTTGGAGAAACTGCGGAATTCTATCGCGCATTTCTTAGCCCCTTTTATCTCATAGATCGAATGAGGAATATCCGGATTCTGTATGTAAGCCTCGTATGCTGCATCATATAATATAAGGGTGTCATTTGCCAAAGCGTAGTTCACCCATTTCTTTAACTCCTGTTTGCTGAGCACCGTACCCGTCGGGTTGTTGGGGTAGCAAAGGTAGAGGATGTCGATTCTTCTGTCGGGGATTTCCGGCACGAAGTCGTTCTCCTCCAGACAAGGTAGGTAAACGACATTGCTCCAACGTCCGTCTTCCAATACGCCTGCCCGTCCGCACATCACGTTCGAGTCGATATAAACCGGATAGATAGGGTCGGTAACTCCGATACTGTTGTCGTGACGAAGTATGTCGCCTATATTTCCCGTATCGCTTTTAGCTCCGTCATTGATAAATACCTCGCTTGTATCCAACTGGATGCCTCTTGGTGCAAAATCGTTCTTTATGATTGCTTCGGCAAGGAAAGAATATCCCTGTTCCGGACCATAACCGTGAAAAGTCTCTTTGCCCGCCAATTCATTGACCGCCTTGTGCATTGCTTCGATGCAGGCATTGGGCAGTGGTTGGGTCACATCCCCGATTCCTAAGCTGATGATTTCCGTCCTCGGATGGGTAACTTTAAACGTATTTACTTTCTTTGCAATGTCGGAAAACAAATAATTGTTCGGTAACTTTAAAAAATGCTCATTAACTAATGCCATACGATTTATTGTTTTAAGTTTGTTGGTTTCCTGATTTATTCTTCCAGCTCGATCTTCCCGTCGAATACTTTGACGGCGTCTCCCGTCATGAATACTCTGCCGGTATCGGCATCCCAATGAATTTCCAAAACACCTCCGTCCATCTTTACCGCAACCTCTCGTCCGGTTCTTCCTGTTAATGAGGCGGCTACGGCTGTGGCACATGCTCCTGTGCCACATGCCTGTGTGATGCCCGAACCTCGTTCCCAAACCCGCATCCGTATATTTTCGTTATCGATCACCTGTGCAAATTCTACGTTTGTACGGTTGGGGAATAATGGATGGTTCTCCAATAGAGGACCTATCTGTGTTAAGTCTAGTGTTTCTACATCGTCGGTAAATATAACCAAATGCGGATTGCCCATCGAAATGACGCTACCTTTGTAAGTGGCATTCCCGACGGTAATCGGTTGGGAGTATTCTATTTCGGGAGTTCCCATATCTACCGTAACTTTCTCTACTTTATCATTTTTGATATGAAGTCTTAATACCTTTATGCCCGATAGGGTGTCGAGTGTTATCTCGGTTTTGTCAGTCAGTTTATTATCATAGATATATTTGCCGATGCATCTCGATGCATTTCCGCACATCATGGCTTCCGAACCGTCTGCATTGAAAATCCGCATGCTAAAGTCCGCTTTGTCGGAATTTCCGATGAGTACCAACCCGTCAGAACCTATCCCGGTGTGATAAGCGCTCCATCTTCTCGATATCTCTTCCGGATTGTTTAACTTATGTGATAGGGTATTGACGTAGATATAATCATTGCCGGCTCCCTGCATCTTTGTGAACTTTATGGTTGCTGCCATTTTGATTTATATGATTGTTGTCTTCGTTTCTTTTTGTCTTATTTTTCTGCAAATATATATCTTTTTGTCTGTATATACAAGATTAGTGCTATCATAATTCTTTAAAATAATGAATAGACTTTCAATTCGTTATATTTTTGCTTTGTATTGTAATAGATTGATAGATTAACTATACTTATTACTTTGTTAATGATAGATGCTCGATTGACGATTATTGAAATATTCACTTATTATGCAGTTTGATCGACCGTATGTTCGTGCATAGAGGACCGTATGTTTGTGAATGGAGGACCGTATGTTCGTGATCAATCGACCGTATGTTGGGAGTTAAACTTCTTCGCCCGAAAAAAAACAATAATAGACGCTGCAATATTCCGTTGTGTCCTTCGTTTTCTAATTGACACGATTATTAATTGAAGAAAAAGTATGTAGTAATACGGGGGAAAGTATTATCTTTGCGCCCGGTTCTATAAATTTTTATGGTCATAATTAAAAAATATGCGTAAATTATCTATTTTATTACTTTTTGTATTTTCTTTTGTTCAGGTCTCTATGGCACAGCGGATGTCTGACGAACAAATTATGCAGTATGTGATTGAAGCACAAGCCAGTGGCATGAGTCAACAGGACATGATGTCCGCCTTGATGAAGAAAGGTGTGACGGTAGAACAGTTGAAGAATTTACAAAGCAAATATTCAAAATCAAGTCAGGGAGCTTCCTCCAAGGGGGTGATCAGTGGAATGCTGAATAACCCAGAACGTATGCGTGAAACAACGGACGATCCCGAAGAACGCATGATAAAAGGTGAAAAAAGCAAAGGCTCTTTGAAAGCTTCCGGCAAATCATCCGGGATGGGAGGAGGAATGTCTACCATGAGAGGGATGTCTTCTATGTCTGCCATGGGAGGTTTCTCTACGATGGATGAAGATGGTATGTATCCGTATGATGAGGATATGTACATGATGATGTTTCCGAAAGATAGAACCACTGAGGTTTTCGGACGCGACTTGTTTAATAATAAGAAACTTACGTTTGAACCGAATTTAAATATCGCCACTCCGGAGAACTATCGCTTGGGTCCGGGTGATGAAGTGCTGATAGACATTTGGGGAGGTTCGCAAACCACTATTTGCGAGACGATTTCACCGGATGGAAATATCCAGATAGAAAATTACGGTCCGCTTTATCTGAACGGGATGACCGTGAAAGAGGCGAATGATTATGCCACTTCGGAACTGAGCAAGATATATGCCGGTATAGTAAACAATACTTCCCGGATAAAGCTGACGCTGGGGCAGATACGTTCCATACAAGTCAATGTGATGGGAGAGGTAAAAGTGCCGGGTTCCTATACCTTGTCTTCGTTGGCCTCCGTATTCCATGCATTGTATATGGCGGGAGGAGTAAGTGATATAGGTACGCTGCGTGCGGTAAAAGTATATAGAGACAACAAGCTGGTATCTACCATAGATATATATGATTATATCATAAATGGTGTGATGAAAGACAATATCCGCTTGATGGATGGCGACGTAATCGTGGTAGGACCTTATGACAGTGTGGTAAAAGTAGCCGGAAAGGTGAAACGCCCGATGTTCTATGAAATGAAAAACTCTGAAAGCGTGGCTACCCTGTTGAAGTATGCAGGTGGATTTACCGGTGACGCTTATTCAAAAAATATCCGTTTGATTCGTAAGAGCGGACGTGAACATCAGATATATAATGTAGAAGAGTTCGATTTCAACCTGTTCAAGGTAATGGATGGCGACTCTGTATTCGTAGATTCCGTGTTGACCCGTTTTGCCAATATGGTGGAAGTGAAAGGAGCTGTATATCGTCCCGGTATGTATCAGATGGGAGGCAGCATCAACACTGTAAAAGAATTGATAGAGAAAGCGGAAGGCATCCGTGGAGACGCATTCTTGAATCGTGCCGTATTGCATCGCAGAAAGGAAGACCTTACTTTAGAAGTGATTTCATTGGATGTGAATGGTTTGCTGAACGGCACTACTCCGGATATCGCTTTGCGTAAAGATGATGTGTTATTCATCCCGAGCATCCACGACATGCAGGAAGGCAGAACGCTGACCATCTCCGGTGAAGTAGCAAAACCGGGCGTATTCCCTTATGCAGATAACATCACATTGGAAGATCTGGTATTGCAGGCAGGAGGTTTGAAAGAAGCGGCATCAACGGTACGTATCGACGTTGCACGCCGTGTCAAAGACCCGAAAGCTACAAAACCGTCCAATGAAATAGCACAGACCTTCAGCTTCTCGTTGAAAGACGGATTCGTGGTAGACGGTGAAACAGGTTTTGCACTGGAACCGTTTGATGAAGTATACGTGCGTCGCAGTCCGGGCTATCAGCAACAGCAGAATGTGGCGATAGAAGGAGAAGTCTTATTTGGCGGAACCTATGCCTTGACAAAGAAGAATCAACGTTTGAGCGAGTTGGTAGAAAGAGCCGGTGGCTTTACCAAAGAAGCCTATATCAAAGGAGCACGTTTGGAACGTAAGATGACTCCGGAAGAAAAGGTTCGTTTGGAAGCAGCATTGAAGATGGCGAGAACTCAAGCCGGAAACGAATCAATGTCTGCCGAAACACTTGACTTAGGCGATGTCTATTCAGTTGGTATCGAATTGGAAAAAGCATTGGACAAACCGGGTAGTGATGCAGATATAGTATTACGTGAAGGAGATAAGTTGGTTGTACCGGAATACAACAATACGGTGAAGATAGGCGGAGCTGTTATGCATCCGAATACAGTAGCTTATAATCCGGATCAGAAAACAAAATATTACGTAAATATGGCGGGAGGTTATTCCTACCGGGCAAAGAAAAGTCGTTCGTACGTCATTTATATGAATGGTACGGTAGCCCGTCTGAAAGGAAAGAGCAAGAAAGCTATTCAACCGGGATGTGAAATCATCGTGCCGAGAAAAGCCGGAAATAAGGCATCACTTGCCGAAATTATAGGAATGGCTTCTACTTCAGCAACTACTTTAGCCGCTTTAGCTGCATTAATAAAATAATACACTGATATGAGCGAAGAACAAGATAAAAAACAAGTCCAGGAAATTGATTTGATAGAAGTAGCCCGTAAAATATGGGCAAAGCGTAAACTGGTATTTAAAAACTGCTGTATAGCTGCGGTTGTCGGAGTGATCGTTGCTTTTAGTATTCCGAAAGAATACGAAACCAAAGTAACTTTGGCACCGGAAATAGCTTCTGGGAAAAATGGTTTAAGCGGAAGCTTAGGTTCTTTGGCTTCCTTGGCAGGTATTAATTTAGGTAATATGACAAGTGAGGATGCCATTTCCCCGGAATTATATCCTGATATTTTAAAGTCGACCCCTTTTCTGGTTGAGTTATTTAATGTGCAAGTTGAGACAAAAAAAGGAGACTTAAAAACTACGCTCTATGATTATATGGACGAACACCAGAAGAGCCCTTGGTTTGGTTATGTTATATCGGCTCCTTTTGATGCATTGGGATGGGTAGTGTCTTTGTTTAAAGACGATCCGGAAGATGCTGATTCTGCAAATGTTGATTATTTTGATTTGACATTGAAACAGGCAAAAATAGCAAAATCAATACAGAAAAGTATCATTGCATCAGTTGATAAGAAATCAGGTGTAATAACGCTTAAAATATATATGCAAGATCCTTTGATTTCTGCGGCTTTGGCTGATACGGTAAAAGACAAATTGCAGCAATATATAATTAATTATCGTACAAATAAGGCGCGGAAAGATTTGCTCTTTACAGAAAAAATGTATGAAGAAGCATTGCAAAATTATATTAAAGCTCAGCAGGCGTATGCTACGCATATGGATGGAAATTTAAATGTGGTATTAGAACGTTTTAAAACTGAAGAAGAAAGATTGGGAAATGAAGTTAAATTGGCGTATCAGGTATATGGACAAGTAGCCCAACAATTGCAATTAGCAAAAGCGAAAGTTCAAGAACAGACCCCTGTTTATACTGTAGTACAACCTGCTGTTATTTCTTTGAAAGCTGCTTCTCCCAGGAAAATATTTATATTGATCGTTTTTATGTTTTTGGCAGGCTTTGGAACAATAGGATGGATTTTTATGAAAGATATTTTTTATCAAAAAATCTAATTTATTTATTATATGCGATTTAAGGAACAGGTTACAAATAATAGGTCTATAATTGAAAGCTTTCTATCTTTGTCAATATTGAATGGACTGAATTTGTTATTGCCACTTGTAACTCTTCCTTATTTGTTGAGAGTCATAGGACCGGAGAAATATGGAATATATTCTTTTGTCTATGTAATAATTCAATATTTATTATTGTTGAGCAGCTATGGATTTAATTTCTCTGCAACGAAACAAGTTTCTCAATATAGAGATAATATAAATGAAGTAAGTCGGATATACATTGGAGTGATCACTGCTCGCTTATTGTTGACATTTATAGGATTGATACTTTTTTCGTTGATTTCTTTTTATGTGTTGAAATCCAAAGAGGAATTTAATGTTTTTGAAATGGGGGTCGGAATAGTTTTAGGTGATATATTTATACCAGTTTGGCTATTCCAAGGAATGGAAAAGATGCGTTATCTGACTTTGGTAAATGTGATTTCTAAAATTGTATTTACAATTTTGATATTCTTTGTCATTATAAGTCCGGAAGATTATAAGTATATAATCCTTTTGAATTCTCTAGGATATGTTGCTGCTGGTATTTGCAGTACGATAATAGTGAAACGATTTTTTAAAATAAATTTCTTTATTCCTTCATGGAATGACATTTGGTTTCAGTTAAGAGATGGCTTTCATGTTTTTGGTTCAACCTTAAGTATGAATTTATATCGTAATTCTAATATTTTTATATTAGGTTTATTTGCTAATGATGCTTCTGTGGGAATTTATTCGGCAGCAGAGAAATTGATAAAAGCTTTGCAGGGTATTCTTTCACCGGTAGCGGAAGCTCTTTTTCCTCATTTAGGGTATAAATTTCAGAAGAATAAGGATGTGAAAGACAGTGTTCGCCAACTGAATCGTTTTATAAGGCCGTATGCTGTTTTATTATTTTTCCTTTTTCTTTTAGTATTAATTTTTGCCCCGTTTCTAAGTAATATTTTATTGGGAAAGTCTTTTTTTGATTCGATCCCTTTAATACGTATTATGTCGTTGGTAATTGTGGTGGGAGGATTAAATTATGTATTGGGTATTGTGGGACTTATTAATTTGAATAAACAATCCCTTTTTTTTAGGAATGTGATTATTTCAGGAGTTATAGGAATATTGGTCATGTTATTTTTAGTACATAGCCTGACTTTTTATGCAGGGGCTATTTCAATGGTTTTATCTGAATTGATATTATTTATATTATGTACTAGAAGTTTATATTTGATAGGTCGATGAAAGAGAAAAAAAGGAGGATATTAGTCTTGGGCTATTTTGGTTATCAAAATAATCAGCTGGATGGTCAAACAATAAAAACAAGGAATGTATATGAATTATTGGAACTATATGGTTCCGATAATTTTTTATTGTCTCATTTTGATACACAAGATTTTCAATATAATAAGAGCTCTCTTCTTAGGATGTTGAAATTATTAATGAACTGTGATTCCTTGGTTTATTTACCGGCTCAAAATAACTTAACTTATATTTTCCCCTTCATTTATGTGTTATCGCTGGTAAAGAGATTTGATATTTTGTATATTGTAATAGGAGGTTGGTTATCGTCTTATTTAAAGAATAAAAGAATTCATCGTTATATGTTATCTCATATAAAAGGGATATTTTTAGAGAATAGCTCTGTTTACAAGGAGATGAAAGAACGTTATTCATTACAAAATGTATATATATCCCCTAATTTCAGGATACACAGTTTTGCACCTTTGATATCTTCCAATCAAAATCAATTTAGGGTTGTGTTCATGTCACGAATAATGTTGGAAAAAGGAATAGATACTGTATTTCTTTTAGCAAGAAAACTTTCTGAAAAATATATGGAAGGACAAGTCATAATCGATTTCTATGGACAAATAGCAGAGAAGGACAAAATATATTTTGAAGAACAAGTTCGTGAAAACTCTATAATTTCCTATAAAGGAGAGTTGGCTCCGGCTGAAATATATCAAACCTTAACTACCTATGATTTACTTATATTACCGACAAAATATATGACGGAAGGTTTCCCCGGTGCTATTTTAGATGCGTATATATCAGGAATTCCAGTAATTGTTTCCAATTGGAATAATAGTAGAGAATATGTAGATAATGGTAAGACCGGTTATATTTGTGATGTAAATAATGTCAATGAATTCTATGATAAAATTGAATATTTATATATGAATCGTTCTTTATTAGAACAAATGAAAGTATTTGCATATGAAAAAAGTAAAGAATTTCATGCAGATAAAATTTGGGAACAGTTAAAATGTTTTTTAATAGAAGAAAAATGACAGGCATAATTATACTTAATTGGAATGGTTGGGAGGATACAATTGCATGTTTAAAGTCGTTGTATCAAATAGAAAAAGGTGATTTCTTTATTGTTTTAGTAGATAATGGTTCTATTAATGATTCTGTAGATCATTTATCTGCTTGGCTAAAAGATGAAGATAAGAAACATTATATTTTAGGGCAAGGTGAAACATTAGACGTTAATTTGCAAAATAAAGATTGTATCCTTTATTGTTTGAAGGAAAATTATGGATTTGCTAAAGGAAATAACTATGCAATAGATCTCGCTAGAAAATATTCTCCGGATTATTTATTATTATTAAATAATGATACAGAGGTTGAAGCTGATTTCCTTTGGCAACTAGAGACTTTTATTCAGGCTAATGAAGAATATAAAGTTTTGACTCCGATGATTCGTTATTTTTATGATAAGAATAAAATTTGGAATTGTGGAGGTAAATTGATCTTTGGTTTGAGAAAGTATTATTATGGTGATGATTTAGCTTCATCAATAAAAGAGGAGAATTTCATTCCAATTTCTCTTATAACGGGATGTGCATTTTTCTTTCCAATCGATTTGATTGAGAATGAGAAATTATTTACTGAAAAATACTTTTTTGGAGAGGAAGATTTTGATTTTTCTTTACGTATGCAAGAAAGAGGAGTTAAGATGGCCTGTGTGCTTTCTTCTCAGATTTATCATAAAGTGGGAGCTTCTACTGCAAAAGTGAATAATTTATCCAAAATTTATATACATTATTTGGATAGATATATGGATGTGAAAGCGCATTTCTCTCCATTGAAATTTTATATATGGAAAAATATTTATTATGTGTATATCATTTTATTGCTGATAAGAAGAGGATTCTCAATAAAAAAAATAGCTTGTTTTATAAAATTATTATCTAAAAATCATAAGATAATGGATGGCGTATCTCAAGAATATTTTTCTTATGTTATCTCTCATAATATAGAAGATATCGAATAGAGATTCAAATGAGCTAAAGATTATAAGATGGATATTATTTTTAATATATTAATTGTATTATCATTCCTTGTAGAGTCAGCTGTGCTTGTATATTGTGAAAAGTGCATCTGGAAGACACTTTATACGCCTTTGAATTTTTTGATATTGCCTTATATTTTAGTATTGTTCATAACTATTCTTATCTCTGGAAGGTTTGGATTTGTTGAGTTCTATTATCCTACTATATTGCTTTGGAATGTTGGGCTACTTGTCTTTTTTATACCGAGTTTTGTACTAGGTTTTTTATTTAATAAAAAATATAATCTGCTTAGTTTACAGAAAAAAGGTTTTGCAGTATCTTTTCAATTTGACAAGGTAGCTCAAGTATTTATAATATTGTTAATTCTTTTATTTTTATTTCGCCTTTATTCTTTGTTCGGATCATCAGAGTTTATTATTGGATCGGATGAGTTTGCCGAAGAGTTCTGTGCCGGAATTTGGGGACATCTCCGTATATTAACTATGCCACTTTTAATCTTGCTGATTTTTTTAGTTGATAAAAAGCATAAGATATATTGGCTATACATTATTGTTTTCTTAATAATCAATATGATATATCAGGTAAAAGGGTGGGTTATTATTCCTTGTATTGCCGGAATAACATTAAGATTATATACAAAGAAAATGAGATTGAAGTTTTCTTTGTTATTGAAAGTTTTGTTGGTGGGATTTATTTTCTTTCAGTTCTCATACTTTTTAATCTTAGTCGTTGCGGGAGATGGGCAGTTTAATATTGATTTTATAGATGAAATATCAATGCACTTTTTGCATTATTTTACCAGTGGAACTTATGGGTTAAGTATGGATGCGGAATTAGGCTTCCCGGATCAACGTCCTATTGATTATGTATTAGTACCGTTTTTCAACATTGCATATAGTTTTACGGGAGATGATTTTGTCTCACCAATAAATCCGCTTTATCTTAATCCGGGATGGGCTTTGACTAATGTACGAACGTTTTTCGGAACATTATTTATAAATACTACCATATTGCAAGCTGTTATTTATTTATTGGTTTTGAGTTTTATTTCTTATGGATTAAACATATTGTCTATTTTATCAAAAAATATAATGATCAGTACAATCTACATATTTATTTGTTCTTTATTATGTATGGGCTGGTTTGAATTTTATTTTTTCCATCTGGATATAATAGAAATTCCGCTGATACTATTGGTTTTTCTATTCCTGCAAAAGGCTAAATCAGCTTTTTCTGTAAATACTGTTTTTATCAATAGAAATAAATTGACGTAGAAGTACAGAGGGCATTAACTTGACATGCATTAGATAGAATATAATAAAAATATGGGAAAATTAGAAATAGCAATTGTTGGTACCGGCTGCGTAGGCTTAGTCTCAGCATTATATATTTAAAATTTGGATGATGAATACACATTTTGTTTCTGTAGTTTGTCCTGTCTATAATGAAGAAAAGTTTATCGCTAATTGCATAAATTCAATTATCCGGCAAGATTATCCGAAAGAATATATGGAAGTGTTTTTGGTAGATGGGATGAGTTCGGATCTTACTCGTTCTATAATAATGGATTATGTAAATAGATATTCTTTTATTCATTTATTGGATAATCCTGATAAAATAGTGCCTCCCGCATTAAACATTGGGATTCGAAAAGCCAAGGGAGATGTTCTTATCCGTATAGATGGTCATTGTACTTATCCGGTTAACTATATCTCTGTATTAGTTCGGAATTTGTATGAGTTGGGAGCCGATAATGTTGGTGCTGTGTGGAATACTTTACCGGCAAAGAATACTTCTCTATGCAAAGCTATTGCAGTAGGAGTAAGTCATAAATTCGGCATCGGAAATTCATTACATAAAGTCGGAGTGAAAGATATAACCGAAACGGATACCGTTCCTTTTGGCTGTTTCAGAAAAGATATATTTGATAGAATCGGGGAGTTTGATGAAGAATTGATTCGAAATCAGGATGATGAATTCAATGCTCGTATTATCAAGAATGGAGGGAAAATTTATTTGATACCGGATTTGGTAATAGATTATTATGCGCGCGACAGTATTTATAAAGTATCTAAGATGTTTTATCAGTATGGTCTTTTCAAACCGTTGGTTAATAAAAAACTAGGCTTTCCTGCAACGTTGCGTCAGTTTTTTCCTCTTTTATTTGTGGTAGGATTAATTCTTGGTGGTTTGCTAAGTCTTTTTCTTTTATCGGTACGATATATTTATGTAGTAGTTTTATTGCTTTATTTATTGATATCTTTGTCCTTTTCTTTAATAGAGAGTTTGAAACACAAAGATTGGCGTTTGTTGTTTTTTCTTCCGTGGATATTTTTGGTGATCCATATTAGTTATGGATGGGGATATTTGCATGGAATTTATAAAATATTGAAAAGAGAATCTTTTTGTGTACATTCGAATAGATAATTAAATGAAGAATTTATGAAAATACCATTTTCACCACCTTATATAGACGAGGCGGTTATCAACGAAGTCGTTGATTCGTTAAAGTCAGGCTGGATTACTTCCGGTCCGAAAGTAAAGGCTTTGGAAGAAGAGATTAAAAACTTCTCAGGAGCTAAATCCGTGCTTTGCGTAAATTCATGGACGTCAGGTGCTATTATGATGTTGCGTTGGCTGGGAGTGAAAGAAGGAGACGAAGTAATTGTTCCTGCTTATACGTACAGTGCCACGGCTTTGGCTGTTCTTCATGCAGGTGCAAAACCTGTAATGGTGGATTCCGGTAAAGACTTCAATATATCTGTTGATGCGATCAGGCAAGCTATTACTCCGAGAACAAAAGCGATTATACCGGTAGATATAGCCGGATTTCCGTGTGATTATGACCGTATTATGTCGTTAGTGCAAGAGCAATCGATTAGGGATTTATTTCAGCCTACTTCTCCGGCTCAGAAACAATTGGGACGGATTCTGGTGCTGAATGATGCTGCTCATTCATTGGGTGCTCGCTATAGTACAAAAATGCGAACCGGTTGTGAGACGGATATTGCCATATTCTCTTTGCATGCGGTGAAAAATGTAACTACAGCAGAGGGAGGAGCTATTTGTTTCAATCTTCCTGCACCGTTTGACAATGAAGCTCTTTATGCTGAAATGCGTATGATGAGTTTGAATTGCCAGACAAAGGATGCTTTCTCCAAGTCTAAAGCCGGAGGATGGCGATATGATATTGTAGGTATGGGGATGAAAATAAATATGGCGGATGTGAATGCTGCCATTGGTTTAGCCCAAATACGTGAATATCCGGAGTTGTTGAAAGAGAGAAAACGGATATTCAATTCTTATTCCGATGCTTTCTCCAAATGTGATTGGGCTATTGTTCCTCCGTCGGTGCAGGGGGAGAAGGAAAGTTCCTATCATATCTATGCGTTAAGGGTTAAGAACTGTACGGAGGAACAACGTGATGCTATGATTGATGAAATAGCAAAGAGTGAAGTAGCGGTAAATGTACATTTTATTCCGATGCCTATGCTTTCTTTCTTCCGTGAACAGGGATATGATATAAAAGATTATCCGCAAGCGTATGATAATTATAAGTGTGAAATATCGCTGCCCATTTATCCGCAGCTGGACGATGAGAAAGTAGATTTTATTATACAGACTGTAATCAAAGCGCATGATACGATTTTTTGATGTTGTATTCTCATTCATTGGTATTGCGTTGCTTTCACCTTTGTTTGTCGTATTATATATAGCTATTTGTCTTGAGAGTAAGGGCGGTGGCATATATAGTCAGACAAGAGTGGGGAAAGAAGGAAGGGATTTTAAGTTATTTAAATTTCGTTCGATGCGTATCGGCTCGGATAAAAAAGGATTGATTACCGTTGGTGGGCGTGATCCCAGAGTGACACGAACCGGATTTTTTATCCGTAAGTATAAACTGGATGAATTGCCGCAGTTGTTTAATGTTTTGATTGGTGATATGAGTATAGTCGGCCCCAGGCCGGAGGTGCGTAAGTATGTGGATTTATATACGGATGAACAAAGAAAAGTATTGTCCGTTCGTCCTGGAATAACGGATTATGCTTCTATCGAGTATGTTGATGAGAATGTAATCCTGGGGCAGGCGGAAGATCCGGAAAAAGCTTATATTGAAACAATTCTTCCGGATAAGATAAGATATAATATGAAATATATCAATCATCAGTGTCCTCAGGAATATTTTAAGATTATCTTTTTGACTTTATATCACATTATAAAATAAGAAAATATGCATGTAAAGAATCGTTTTTTTGTATTTCTTCTATCAATTTCAGTCTCCTTTCCGTTGATGGCCCAATTTACGAAAGGCATGAATTATTCGGTAGAGACAGGAATAAATTTTAGTGGAGGAGAGCATACCCCTTTATGGTTGACTGCCAATAAACAGGGCCTATCTTCCATTGAGAAAAATAACGGTTATTTACGGGCCGGTATATTTCGTCCGCTGGAAGATGATAAACACTTTTCATATGGTTTCGGGATAGATTTGGCCGGTGCTTATCATTTTACGTCGAGTTTTATTGTTCAGCAAGCCTATTTCGATTTGAAGTATCGTTGTCTTGGATTGAGTGTGGGTAGTAAAGAATATGGAAGTGAACTGAAAAATCAATTGTTAACGAGTGGGGGAATGACCTACTCCGGCAATGCGCGTCCTATCCCTCAGGTTCGTATCGGTATTCCCGAATATACATTAATCCCCGGAACAAAAGGGCTGTTTCGTATAAAAGGACACCTTTCTTATGGTATGTTTACGGATGATAATTGGCAGGAAGATTTTGTGACTCCGGGGAATAAATACACCGAACATGTCCTTTACCATTCTAAAGCACTTTTCGTTAAGCTGGGAGATTATAAGAAATTTCCTTTAGTGTTTGAAGGTGGGATTGAGATGCAGGCACAATTTGGTGGAAACGCATTCAATGTAGAATACATGGGAGAAAAGAAATATATAGATATGCCTAATAAGCTTGAAGACTTTTTCAAGGTATTAATACCTTCCGGTGGAGACTCTTCAACTCCAATGGGAGAGCAGACGAATGTTTACGGTAATCATGTAGGTAGCTGGAACTTCTCGTTGGGCTATCAGCTGGAGGATTGGAATGCACGGGTGTATTATGAACATTTTTTTGAGGATGCTTCTCAAATGTGGGGCGAATACGGATGGAAAGACTGTTTGGCGGGAGTGGAGATTACTTTCCCGAAAAATCGCTTTATCAGCAGCTTTGTTTATGAATATATAGGAACAAAGGATCAGTCGGGGCCTATATTCCATGATAAGACTCCGGAAATACCAGATCAGGTCAGTGCTGTGGATGAGTATTATAATCATTATATCTATACCGGATGGCAGCATTGGGGAATGGGTATCGGCAATCCGTTGATTGTAGCTCCTTTGTATAATAATGGAGATATTCGATTTATGAGTAATCGTATTAAAGGGCATCATGTGGGATTTATGGGGCAGCCTATGGCAGACTTAGGTTATCGGGTATTATTCTCTTATACCAAAAACTGGGGAGGCTACAAAGAACCTTTCAGTGAGGTGAAAGATAATATCAATGGATTGCTGGAAGTGACTTATAAACCGCATCAGTTAAAGAACTGGGATTTTGTAGCGTCTTTGGCTTTTGATGCGGGAGATTTATTGGGAAAGAGTGCCGGCAGTATGATTACGGTGCGTAAGACGGGGCTATTGACAAAATCGAAATAGATTATTAATTAGTAATAGCTTGATAATGTCGATGAGTTTTTTTATTTTTGCTCATAATTTTAATAAAAAATTCTCAAAATGGAAAAGAAAGGTATAGTAGGATTGTGTTTTATCTTATTGACTTTAGGTATATCTACCGCTAGTGCACAATCGGGAAGAAAACTGGGTACGCACAACTCCATGACTTACATGAAGCCGTGTGGAGATGCCAAGATGTTGGCGATGTGGCCGTTTGCCAAGTGCCAGAGTATGGATTACAAAGAACAATATGATTTTGGTGTTCGTTTCTATGACTTGAGGATTCGTTTCATTGACGGTACTCCTTATTTTGCTCATGGTGAAGTGGAGTTCTGTGACGTAGATGCTTATACCGTACTCGATTATTTGAATTCAAAGGGCGACTGTGCCGTTAATCTGGTACTTGAAAATTCGAGTAAAATAGGTACGGGACAGAATGACCCATTTATTGCGCTTTGCAAAGAGAGTTTGGAGAAATATAAAAATATACATTTCACAGGTGGATGGGCTAAATATCCGGGTGACCATCCCGTTGTTTTCCAATTTGACACTCCGGGGGTGAATCGTGATGAGAAATATAAAGTCTTCACACTATTGAATGAGGCATTGGATGAAGTAAAGAGTAAAAAATCTTCGGGACTGAAGAAAATCGGTGCCGGAGTGACAGAGTTTGCTCAACGTCCGGAAGGTTTTGCCGAATCGGATAATCCGGGTTATTGGAGTGAATGGTTGGCAGATCCAGCCAAAGAAAATGTGATTCTGATGTTGGACTTTCCGGAAAAGGGTGCGCCGGATGAATGGGTAAAAGCTCATTCCGGTAGTAGCAATACTAATTCCGATACGACGACTAAAGTCAACAATTTGTTGAAGAAACTAAAGAAGTAATAGTATAAAAAAACAAAGTTCGTCCGTATGTTCCCCGAAGAATCATACGGACGTTCGTTTATAAAGATACGGGAGATTGTATCAAAACTATCTCAATTCCCCCGCTTGAGCGGGGGTAGGGGGGGTGTGACTTTTCCAACAGTTTAATAATCAAAGAAAGATTACACACCCCTTAATCCCCTCTCAAGCGGGGAAACTTGGATGCTTTGACTATTGACACATCCCTCCGTACCTTTGATTATGCTTTGTTGCTAAAACTTTCTGAGAGTGAGCAGCGTCTTTTCAGATCTTAATATGAGCTTTTTATCGTCCAGTTTCTCTATTCCGAAACGTTCGGAGGTATTGTTTAAGCCATACACCTGAAGTTGTTCTTTTGTGGCAAATACAGCATTGTCGGCTTTGAGACGGAAATCATAGACAAACAATGAATCCTGAGTTTGAGTAAAACGTCCCAGATATTCTATGATACCTACTTTTTGCAATGCGAGTAGGTCAAGTTGAACACTATAAAACAGTCGGTCTTCTTTTGTATCGATTGCATCTTCTCCTACCTTTTCAATCTTCATTAATTGCCACATTCCATCCAGACGTCCATTCTTAGGAAGTTTTCCGCAGGATGACATACAAGTGATGACGATGAGGGCAAACAGTACTATTGACTTCTTCATTGTTGTCTTTGTTTCTTTGGGAGGCAAAGATAATGCAAATCAAGAGCAGAATAAAATGAACTTGTTCATTTTTTATGCCGAGGTGCAGCTTATCTTCGCTTTTGGAAGCAAAGATACGATAATTTGTTGTATGAACAAATAAAGCAATTTATTCCTGCCTGCGTTAATCTCTGAACAATCCCCGCCTCCCTTTGTTGTGTATCGCAAATACTAAAACCTAAATTATGAAGAAATTATTGTTCTTATCTTTGTTGTTTTGCATGGCGGCGGGTGTGCACGCTCAGGGCAATATAACCGTTACCGGGAAGGTGATGGATGGAGAGATGAATGAACCCATCATCGGAGCAAATATTTTGCAGAGGGGCACGGCACATGGTGCGATAACCGATCTCGATGGAGTTTATTCGATTAGTGTACCGATGGATGCGGAGCTGGTGTTCTCGTATGTGGGGATGCAGACACAGGTGATACGGGTGGACGGGCGCCACACCATTGACGTGACGATGAAACCGGATGCCAAGACACTGGACGAGGTAGTGGTGGTGGGCTACGGCACTTCCCGTAAGCGCGACCTTACCGGATCTATCGTCTCCGTGAAAGGCGATGAGCTTACCTCCACTCCGGCATCTTCACCCGTGTCGGCTTTGCAGGGGCGTGTGCCGGGCATGAACGTTACTACAACGGGTAGTGCGGGTACGGCTCCGAGCATTACGATCCGCGGTATCGGCTCTATGGGAAATTCGAACCCTTATTATATTGTGGACGGGATGTTTACGGATAATATCGATTTTGTGAACCCCAATGACATCGAGAGCATGGAGGTGCTCAAGGATGCTTCTTCACTGGCTATGTTTGGTGTGAAGGGTGCGAACGGTATCATCATCATTACCACAAAGAAAGGTAAGGAGGGAAAGGTACTGTTCAATTTTGACAGTTATACGGGCTTTCAGACAGTGATGAAAGGCGACCGTGTGAAGTTGGCGGACGGGAATCAGTTTACGGATTGGTACAACGAACTGCTTCGCAACTCTGCCGCCGATATGGGGGAGGGGGCTCCTTCTCCTTTCCTCCCGCAGATAGCGGGCAAGGGTACGGATTGGGTGGACGAGGTAACCCGCCGGGCCATTATCACCAATCAGTCTTTTAGCGCATCTTCGGCTACGGAGCGCAGTCATTCCTTCTTCAGCTTGGGATATTTCAAGCAAGACGGTGTAGTGAAGTATGATAATTACCAACGTGTGACGGCTCGTTTCAACACGGATTATTCTTTCAACGACTGGGCTACGGTGGGAGGCAATCTGGCTTTCAGCTATTGGGATAAGAAGACCAACTCTTTTTCGTCCTACGGGGATATTCTGACCTCTGCCGTTCGTGCGATGCCTACTTATGCGCCTTATGAGGAGAATGGAGAGTTCATGATGCCGGACCGCTTGGTGCAGGCTCGTGTCAACAATCCCTTGGCGATGGCAAAGACGGGGACGTATGACAACAAGTCGCACGGCTACCGCATGATGGGAAATGTGTTTGCCGACATTCGTCCGCTGAAGAAGCTGACGTATCACTTCGGGGCTTATCTGGATTTGGGTATCAACAGTGACAAGCTCTACAAAGAGAAGTTCCGTTATGATGCCAACTATGAGCAACCGAACTCGTCTCTTCGCCGCAACAACGAGGAGTTTACCACTTTCCAGCAGGAGCATACCCTGACATGGGATGACAAGATAGGCGACCACCGCTTTAAGGTGATGGCGGGTTTCACGACCAATTACCAGAGTCAAGACGGCTTTTGGGCTGCACGAGACTCCATCAATGTAGCCGGAAACCAGTCTGACCTGCCCGATGAATTTCAGATGTTGGGCATGGGAAAGGTGCAGACCGCTACCAATGGCGACGGTCGTTCCGAAGAGACGCAGATCTCTTATTTCGGACGTGTGAACTACTCTTATCTCGACCGTTATATTCTCTCGGCCACGCTGCGCAGGGATGGCTCTTCCAAGTTTGCCAAAGGCAATCGCTGGGGCACATTCCCGTCGGTAGGTCTGGGCTGGGTGCTTAGTGAAGAGCGTTTTATGAAAGAGAATCTTCCGCGTGTGGACTTCCTGAAGCTGAAAGGGAGTTGGGGTAAACTGGGTAATGACCGCAGTAGCGGACGTTATGATTACTATCAGTTTGTGAACCCGAACGGTCAGGTGGCGGTGATCGGTAATTCGTTGATAACCTTGCCGAGCATTACGGCAATGGCAGACCCCGGACTGACGTGGGAGAAGATGGAAGGAACGGAAGTAGGTTTGGAAGGTCAGTTCTTAGGGCAACGCCTTGCTGCCGAGTTCACTTTCTTCAATCGTGTCACGAGAGACTTTCTTGCGTCTGTTCCCGTTCCCGCAGCTGTGGGCAACGGATATATGATCAGCAATGCCGGAAGTATGCGCAACCGTGGTTTTGAGTTTGCCGCCAGTTGGAACGGACAGGCAGGTGATATGACCTATACCATCACCGGAAACCTGACTTATACCAAGAATAAGGTGTTGTCTCTGGGCGATGGCAGCGATAAGGTGGATGGCCCGTGCATTACGAAAGTAGGCGAGACCATCGCTTCTTTCTACGGTTATAAGACGGCGGGCGTATTCCAGACACAGGAGGAGGTGAACGCTTACGTGAATGATAAGGGCGAGAAGATGATGCCGGATGCGAAAGCCGGTGACTTCCGTTTCAAGGATGTGAACGGTGACGGGGTTGTCAATGAGAAAGACCGTACCATTCTCGGTGCTTATTTTGCTCCGGTCACCTTCGGTGTAAGTGCCAGCTTCCAATATCATGGCTTTGACCTGGCGCTGGAATTGGCGGGAGTGGCAGGCAATGATATCTATAACTCCAAGAAAGCCCCTTATAACTTCAACCAGTTCAACTTCCTCGAAGGATGGAAAGACCGTTGGCATGGTGAAGGTACATCCAATAAATATCCGATCTTGAGCAATCAGCGTCCCGACAATATGCGTGCTTCCGATTTCTTTGTGGAGAACGGCAGCTATCTCCGCCTGCGTACCTTGCAGCTCGGATATACTTTCCCGCGTGAATGGATGCAGCGGATATACCTGAACAAACTCCGTGTGTATGTCAATGCACAAAACCTGTTTACCCTCTCGGCATTCAACGGTTGGACACCTGAGGTGGGCGGCAGTCCACTGCGCTCCGGTGTGGACGACGGTGCGCTTTATCCGATACCGGCAGCCGTGACCTTTGGCTTAAACGTAACATTCTAATCCTAATACAGACATGATTATGAAATTAAAATATATAACCGCCGCTTTGTCGGCAATGCTGCTTGCCACAGCTTGCAGCGATGATTTCCTGAACCGCAAGCCCTACGGCTCCACCACGAACGAGGATTTGGGCTTCAGCGAGAACGAACTTTATCTAGGCATGGTATTCGATACCTACGGACATCTGCGCTCGTATGATGTCTCTGCAATGCCGTTTGTGGGTATCACCAGTGTGACGTCCGGTGATGCCGATAAGGGCAGTACGCCGACGGATTCGCCGGAGATGGGGCAGTTGGCGAACTTTACTTTCAATGCAGACAACGGGTTGATTTCCGCTTGGTATACGGGAAATTTCGCAGGCGTATCCAAGGCAAACGAAGCGCTTAGTTTCCTTGCCACCGCTCCGCAGAACGATTCCATCGAGGTGATGAAGGCGGAAAGCCGTTTCATGCGTGCGCTATATTACTTTAATCTGGTTCGGGCTTTCGGCGGTATGCCTATCGTAGACCATAAGCTGGAACAAGACGAACAGTCTCCTGCCCGTAGCTCGCTTGCCGCTACTTACGACTTTATCCGTGAGGATTTGGAGTATGCCGCTCCGCTTCTTCCGGAGAAGAGCACTGCCGGAACAAAATGGTACGGACGTGCCACCCGTGGTGCAGCCAAGGCTTATCTGGCGAAGGTTTATCTGTATCAGAAGAATTGGTCGGAGGCGTATCGTCTGACGTCGGAGATCATTACTTCCGGTGAATATAACCTGTCTACTCCTTATGATAAAATCTTTACCGAAGCGGAGGAGAACGGGCCGGAAAGTGTATTTGAGACGCAGTGCGATCAGAACATACTGTACGGACAAAGTATCGGTTCTCAATATGCCGAGGTGCAGGGCGTGCGCGGTTCGCTCAACTTGGGTTGGGGTTTCAATGTGCCTTCCCAAAGATTGTTGGATGCGTACGAGGAGGGAGACCCCCGGAAAGATGCCACGGTTATCTTCCGAGGTACGTATGTGGAGCCGGGTGAACTGGTTCCTGCGGATGCGGACAATCCTTACTATAACAAGAAGGTGTATCCGTGGATAGATGAACGAAACAAACCGAACCGCGACTTCTGGAATGGTTACTGGCAGAAGGGTTCTTGGATAGATATCCGCTTGATGCGTTATGCGGATGTGGTGCTGATGAATGCGGAGGCTGCCTGTGAGTTGGGCAATACGACGGATGCGTTGGCTAAGCTGGAGATGGTCAGGACTCGTGCCCGTGGCGGAAACAAGAATATCTTGCCGGAGGTGAAGACAACGGATATTCCGAAACTCCGTGCTGCCATTCACCATGAGCGTCGTATCGAACTGGCGATGGAAGCGGAACGTTATTTTGACCTCGTTCGCTGGGGAGAAGCGGCAGAGGTGCTTGGCAGTAAGTGGGTGGCAGGAAAGAATGAACTGTTCCCGATACCGCAAAGACAAATCGACCTGAGCGGGGGAACGCTGACGCAGAATGCGGGATGGTAGTTCGCTCGTTTGCTTGAGAGTGCTGCTGCATTTCCTCCGCTACTCTTTCTCTGCGTGACGCTAAAGGAGGCAAACTCGCTTCGCTCAGACAAGCCTCCTTCTTCACGCGTCTCTCCGTTCATTCGCTTGACGCTGCGTAAATGATGCAGCTCTCTCAAGCAAACTCGCTGTGGTAGTGGGGTGGGGGGAGTTTTTTAGGGGGATCTCGCTTCGCATCGAAGTAGTATGTTTTTTTGCTGTATTCTATTGCGCTTTGCTTCGCTGCGCTGCGCTTTGGGGTGATATGTCTCTTTGCTGCTCTTCATGTTGCTTACTGCGCTTCGCTGGCTATTACCGCTTGGCGAAACAAGAGGGGCTGTGCCCCCTCTCCCTCTGTTTATAGAGGGAGTACCCCGTAGGGGGGAGGGAGTTTTTTCTTTAAGTTGAGAATTGAGAGTTGAGAATGGGAGAAATTCCTTCGTGGCTTCGCGGCGTCTCCTCTATAAGCAGAGTAGGTATTTTAGATAGTTTTGGCTATCATCGCTTGGCGAAACAAGAGGGTCTGAGACCCTTCTCAAACAAGTTGCTGTGATAGTGAGCTTTAGATGTGATTTTGGGTGCGGAATGTAGTGAAAAAGATGAGGACGATTGAATACGAACATACGGTCCTTTGTCTGTAAACGATAGGAGTTTGTCATCAATCGACCGTATGTTTATTTAGTTGAGAGTTGAACAAGTTGAGAATTGAGAATGGAAGAAACTTCTCTGTCGCTTAGCGGTCGGAATGAATCAAAAGTCAAAGCATCCAAGTTTCCCCGCTTGAGCGGGGATTAAGGGGTGTGTGATCTTTCTTTGCTTGTTAAACTGTTAGAAAATTCACACACCCCCTACCCCCGCTCAAGCAGGGGAATTGAATGCGGAATGCGTCGAAAGCCAAAGCATCCAAGTCTCCCCGCTTGAGCGGGGATTAAGGGGTGTGTAATCTTTCTTTGCTTATTAAACTGTTAGAAAATTCACACACCCCCTACCCCCGCTCAAGCGGGGGAATTGAGAAAGCTTTGAGACAACCTCTTTGAATAATTCAGACCATCATAGACAGGAGTATTTAAAGAATACAGAGTAACGGTCTCGTAGAAAGCAGCATAGAAGCATATCACCTCAAAGCAAAGCGAAGCAAGCACAATAGAATACAACAAAGAGACATACTACTTCGATGCGCAGCGAGACTCTTCCGAATGTAGCATGGAGCGATGCGAAGCGAGCTTCTCTCGAGTATTTCCGGCATCAGTGGAGAAGCGTGAAGAAATATTGTTTCATTTCCGTGAAGAACAAAACGCTGTTTGAGCGTAGCGAGTTCGTTTTGTTCAGGAAATGGAAGAATATTTTAGCTTCGCAACGTAAGCCGGCGTTTTTTCTTTGTTTCGTTTCTTTTGTACGCACAAAAGAAATGAAAAGCCTGCGCGGCTAGAGCGCAAATAAACAACCAAAACCTAGACATATAAATTATGAAACAGACCTTTAAGAACCTAACATTCATCGGAACCATCGCCATCGCATTGGGAAGCTGTTCCGGCACAAGCTCCGACGATTACCCCCGGACTCCGTGGGGCAACGATAAACAAGTTTATGAACGTGTGGACTCCGTCATGAAGCTGATGACGTTGGAGCAAAAAGTAGGGCAGATGTGCCTGCTCACTAGTAATTGGGACGTTACCGGGCCTACCATGCGCGACAATTATGCCGAGTATATCCGTTCCGGACAGGTGGGGAATATCTTCAATGCCCACACCACCAAGTACACCCGTGAGCTGCAACGTATTGCCGTCGAGGAGACAGAGCGGAAGATACCTTTGTTGTTCGGGTATGACGTGATACACGGGCATAAGACCATGTTTCCGATTTCGCTCGGGGAGAGTTGCTCATGGGATACGGTAGCCATCGGACGGGCGTCGCATATCTCGGCGGTAGAGGCGGCTGCTTCCGGCATCCACTGGACGTATGCTCCGATGGTGGACATCGTGCGTGACCCTCGTTGGGGACGTGTATCCGAGAGTGCCGGTGAAGATCCTTTCCTAGGGAGTTGCATCGCGGCTGTCCGTGTGAAGGCCATACAGGGAGATAATCTTGCCGATAAATACAGCGTATTGGCTTGTGTGAAACATTTTGCCGCATACGGCGCGGCACAGGCGGGGCGCGATTACCACACGGTGGACATCTCCGACCGCGAACTGCGTGACATCTATCTTCCACCGTTCAAAGCGGCGGTAGATGCAGGTGTGGGAAGTATCATGACCTCTTTCAATGAGTTGGACGGCGTGCCGGCATCTGCCAGCGATTACCTGTTCAAGACCATCCTGCGTGATGAATGGGGCTTCAAAGGTTTTGCCGTGACGGATTATACGGCTATCAACGAACTGGTGCCTCACGGCGTGGCTGCGGATAGGGAAGAGGCGGCGTTGCTGTCTATCGACGCAGGTATCGACATGGATATGGAGAGCATGGCTTACGGTGATTATCTGGTGAAGCTCGTAAAGGCGGGCAAGGTGAAGGAAAGTCAGATAGACACCGCCGTCCGCAGGATTCTTGCCATGAAAGTACGTTTGGGATTGTTTGACGACCCTTATCGCTATTGTGATCCCGAAGCAGAGCAGAAGATGATTTATGCACCCGAAAACCTCTCGGCGAGTCGTGACATGGCGCGTAAGAGTTTCGTGTTGTTGAAGAATGAGAAGCAAACCTTGCCTTTGCCACGCAACCGACACATCGTGGTCATCGGTGAACTGGCGAATACGCAGCGCGACCTGATAGGCTCATGGCAAGCTGCGGGCGACGCTTCCCGTTGCATGACGATATTGGATGCCATCCGCAGGCAGTCCGGACCGCAGGCTACGATTACTTACGTGGAAGGTTGTAAGGTGGACGGCACTGATAAAAGCGGTTTCCCTGCTGCTGTGGCGGCTGCCCGCAATGCCGATGCGGTAGTGTTTGTGATGGGCGAGCGTTGGGATTTGAGTGGTGAAGCCGCTTCCCGTTCCAACATCGATGTGCCCGGTGTGCAGACGGATTTGCTTGCGCAGTTGGCAGCATTGCCCGTACCCGTTACGGTTGTCCTGATGAATGGGCGTCCGCTTACTCTGGAGCGTGAAAGCCAATTGGCGAATGCCATTCTCGACGTATGGTATCCCGGAACGGAAGGCGGCCCGGCAGTAGCCGAAGTGCTTTTCGGAGATTATAACCCTTCCGGCAAGCTCACGATGACTTTCCCCCGCAACGTAGGGCAAGTACCTATTTATTACAACATGAAGAATACCGGACGCCCCATACAAGGTGATGAGAAATATACCAGCCGTTATCTGGATGTACCCAACACACCGTTGTATCCTTTCGGTTTCGGTCTGAGCTACACCACCTTCCAATACTCCCAACCGATTGTCAGCTCTACCACGTTGACAGACAGCGCACCGATTACCGTCTCCGTCACCGTGACCAATACCGGAGACTATGATGGTGAAGAAGTTGTACAACTCTATGTGCAAGACTTGGTAGGCAGTGTCACCCGTCCGGTGAAGGAGTTGAAAGGGTTCCGCAAGCTGATGATAAAGAAAGGTGAGAGCGCAGATGTGAAGTTCGCCCTCACCGCCGAAGACCTTGCCTTCACCCGTAAAAACAATACATGGGGCACAGAAGCCGGCGACTATAAAGTATACGTAGGGACCAACTCCGAAGATGTTCAAGAGGCTATCTTTACGCTGCAATAGTTTTCTTAATTGAGAATTGAGAGTGGAAGAAACTTCTCCGCCGCTTCGCGACACCTCCTCTATAAACAGAGGAGGAGGGGTGTCGGATTCTTTTGTTTCGCCAAGCGATGCTTTCCTAATCTCTCCCTATAAGCAGAGGAGCTTTTAGATCGTTTAGACTATCATCGCAGGAGTAGTTAAAGCTCTCCCTCTGTTTATAGAGGGAGTCCCCGCAGGGGGAGGGAGTTCTTTCTTTAAGTTGAGAATGGAGAGTTAAGAATTGAGAATGGAAGAAACTCCTCCGTCACTTCGTGACACCTCCTCTATAAACAGAGGAGGAGCTTTTGAATAGTTTATCATAAACAAGAGTGTCTAAAGAATGCAGCGAATAGACATACTACTTCGATGCGCAGCGAGATTCTCTCGAAAACAGCGAGCTTCTCTCGAGTATTTCCGGCATCAGTGGAGAAGCGTAAAGAAATATAGCTTCATTTCCGTCAAGAACAAAACGCTGTTTGAGCGTAGCGAGTTCGTTTTGTTCAGGAAATGGAGCTATATTTTAGCTTCGCAACGTAGCCGGCGATTTTTCTTTGTTTCGTTTCTTTTGTTCGTACAAAAGAAATGAAAATCCCAAAAACTCTCCGTATATTTGTAAAAACAATAAACCGAACCTTATGTATACCAATAAAGTAAAAAAAGTAGTAGCCGTCCATGACCTTTCCGGTGTGGGTCGCGTATCCCTTACCGTTGTCATCCCCATCCTGTCGTCGATGGGCTTTCAGGTCTGCCCGCTGCCCACCGCCGTGCTGTCCAGCCATACCCAGTATCCCCGCTTCTCGTTCCTTGACCTCACGGATGAGATGGTGAAGATTATCCGTGAGTGGGAAGAGCTCGAAGTACAGTTTGATACCTTCTATACTGGTTATCTCGGCTCGCCCCGTCAGGTACAGATTGTGGACGGATTCATCAGCGATTTCCGCACGCCGGACAGCTTGGTGGTGATCGACCCCGTGCTGGGCGACAACGGACGCCTGTACTCCAATATAGACGCTACGATGGTCTACGAGATGCAAAAGCTCATCCATCGTGCGGACGTCATCACGCCCAATCTCACCGAACTGTTCTACCTGCTCGATAAACCTTATCAGACCGAAATCTCCGATGATGAGCTGAAATTCTATCTGCGTGAGCTGTCGGACAAAGGCCCGGAGGTTGTCATCATCACCAGTGTTCCCGTGGCAGACAATCCGCACATGACCTCCGTCTATGCCTACAACCGTAGCGGCAACCGTTATTGGAAGGTCACTTGTCCGTATCTTCCCGCGCACTATCCCGGCACGGGCGATACCTTCACCAGTGTCATAACAGGTGCGCTGATGCAGGGAGACAGTCTTCCCATTGCCCTCGACCGCGCTGCGCAGTTCATCCTGCAAGGCATCCGTGCCACTTTCGGTTACGAATATGACAACCGCGAAGGCATTCTTCTGGAGAAGGTGCTGCACAACTTGGATATGCCGATACAGATTAATAGTTACGAGCTGATAGGGTAACGGAAAAAGCTTTTAGCTGTCAAACGTAGGCTTGAAATAGATAATAGCGGAAGATAATTAGATAATATCGAACATACTTATGTTGAGATATTATCTAATTTTGCATAGAAGATAGGAGAGATTTAAATTCTATGATTGTAGAATTAATTCTTAGCACAATTTCAAACCTTAAAATAATACGATGAAAAAAATCATATTATTTGTCCTACTGCTTTGGTCTGTACAGCTCATGATGGCGCAAATTGTAACAGGTACGGTTCTTAATGAAAAGAATGAAGCGTTACCCTACGTTACGGTGCGTTTGCTAAAACCGGATTCTACATTTGTTCAGGGAACTTCCACTGACAGCTTGGGTGTTTATTCAATTAGTTTTAAGCAAAAAGGAAAATTCTTATTGAGCATAAGTTCCATAGGATATCAGGCAAAAGTTTTTCCTGTGGAATTGCTAAATGATAAGCAGCTCTCTGCTGTGGTCTTGGAAACAGATAATGTCGTATTAAATGAGATTACGGTAAAAGGCACTTCTTTTGTCCGGCAAGACGATAGGATCTCGATTTACCCCGATAATAAACAAATAAAACATTCGACTACGGGATACGACCTGCTCTATAGGTTAATGATTCCGGAAATAGATGTGGATCGTTTAAAAGGGAAAGTTTCTACTTTGGGCGGAGAGGCAACGCTCTATATTGACGGGCGTAAAGTGGATGCCCGGGAAGTACGTGACTTGTATCCCAAAGAAATTGAAAAGATAGAATATTTTGATGTACCTGTCGGGAAATATATGAATGATGTGGCAGCCATCAATTTTATTACGAAAAAATATAAGACAGGAGGCTATGTGTCATTGAATGCAGAACAAAGAATAGGATATTTGAACGGTAATTATAGCGGTGTAGCCAAATTATCCCACAATAACACCAGTTACTCCTTATTTGCCGGTCATTCCATGAGCGATTATGACGGAACGACAGATGATACGCAAGAACATTTCGTGTTTTCGGATCACGAAACAGACAGGTATTCGGGTACATTGGAAAGTAAAGTGAAAAATAATAGCCAATATGCCCAACTGAATTTAGCCAATCAAAACGACAGGCATTCCATTACAGGCAAACTGTCTTTTGTGCGTAATGACGTCCCGAATAATTACAGTCGGAGTCGGTTGGGATATGCTGATTCCGGTCAGCAGCAGGAAAGTTTCAAAAATACAAATCAATCGGGGTGGAAATCGGGAGTGGAACTTTATGGCTATTTTCAATTAAACGGCAAACAGTTTCTTGAAACGACTTTGCATGGTAGCTATGCAAACAACTCTTACGCTTATGCTTACCGGGAAAATACCTATTCCACTTTGACAAACAGCAAGGAAGATTTATTTGATTTCTCGGTCATTATGAATTACGGCATTCAATTTGCACATCAAAATTCGTTGACTATACAGGCTTATCATCTTCATACCATCAGTACGGTTGATTATAAAGGGAGTAATTCTTCATGGCAGCACTTTTGGGACGGAGAAAGTTTACTGTTTCTGGAGTACAACCAAAAGTTCGGGAAGAAGCTCTCGCTCAGATTCGGTCCGGGACTGTCTTATGTACAATATCGACTGCATGGAGATGAAAGAAAAGACAAGTTTTCACCCCGCTTGCATTTTAATTTGATTTATCGTTCTTCAAAGAATCAGCAAATCAGGCTGGGATGTCCTATAGGCAACGGATATTTAAGAATCGATCAGTTGAACGAAGTGGAGCAGCAAATAGATTCTTTGCAAATAAGACGTGGGAATCCCCATCAAAAGATTGCTTTTCAAACTACCCCTATGATTACTTATAGCGGACAGTTTGGAAGATTCAACATTGGGGCAAATCTTCTGTATAACGTAATCAATAATGCTACCGTCGAATATTTCTATATGGAAAATGATAGGTTGATAAGAACTTTTCGGAGCGAGGGCAAACATCGGTCGTTCACAAGTCAGTTGTCGGGCGCATGGAAAGTGACGGACAATCTACGTATCAAGTTAGCAGGCAATTGGGTATATGTGAAATACAAATCTACTCCCGAAGAATTGAAATACTTCTCCGGCAGTGCACAGATAGATTATTATTGGAGTGATTTTTCATGTGGTGTATTTGCCAAGTCAAGAACTAAATGGCTTAATCTGAACCTGATGCGTGGAGCCGAACCGTTTCAATATGGTGGTTATGTAAGTTGGACTCATCATAACTGGCATATAGAAGGTGGGTTTAGAAACCTTTTTGTCAGACACAGCAAAAAAGAATCTGTGATGGATAGGGGAGTGTATCGTTATGAGAATGTTGCAATCAGTAAGCTCGATCAGCAGACCGGTTACATAAAGGTTGCTTATACATTTGACTTTGGAAAGAAAATCTCTCGTGATAATAGCAATATCGACAAAGTAATCAACAGTGCAATTTTGAAAACCAATTAAGGGAGGAAAGGATGGAAAATTAGTCCGGATTAAAAAAATAAAGAATCCGTCTCCATCCGCCTAATCAGCGTTGTCCGCGAACCATCGGCTTTCTTTAATTTCTCCGTGATATTTTCCTTCTCCTCATACGCCCGATTAAAAACAAACATACGGTCGATTGCCTACAAACTCCTATCGTTTGTCGTCAATCGACCGTATGTCCGTACGCTTCCCGGCTACTCCGTCTTTTTCATCAAAACCGCCGGGGCGGAATAATCTTTCAGTTCCTCGTCGTCCAACTCCAACAGTACGAGATGTTTCTTATTTTTTATGCAATGTATCACACTTTGGTTGAGACGGATGTAATCAAAATGGTAGCGCATCAGCTTCAGGTGACTGAGCAGAAGTTTCAGATAAGTGGAAAGAGTTATATTGCCCGTGAGGTAACCATTTCGTACGGAGCTTTTACTGATGTCGGAGAAGTCGGCAATCTCATTGTAGGTTACATTGTTGAGCAGGTGCAGGTACTGGATTTTTTCATTGAAACTGCGGCTTACTTCCTCTATGTATTCGGGGGAGACGGGGCTAGTGAGGTTTTTTTTTCTCTTGTCTTGATTGATTCATAACTTTTATTTGTTTTAAATGATTAGTAGTTAGACGTTTATAAAACGTGTCATTATAATAACACGCAAAAGTAAATATAAATGCTGAATTTTGCGGTGCAATTGGGAAATATAATAGTCATAAAATTTCCATAATCATTTCACGGCAGAATTAAACTAGGACAAAACTGTTTCCGGTTTTTACTCTTTATCCCAAAGAAATCTCCCGCCAAATATTATGTTAATAATATTTCTTTAATTCTTTACTTATTTCTTATACCTATATAAGGGGTATGGGCAAAATGTGGGCAAATATAGGGCGTACTTTTTGCTAACGGGCAGATAAGCTGATGCTTAGAGCGGGCAAATCTGTAGGCAGAAAGTGGGCATAATAGTAATAACTTAAAATAACAACAGAATGAAAAAGAAAAATGGGTATGTAGGTATGGGTAGACGGGGGCATCTGATGGTGCCCAGAGGTTTGTTGAATGAAATATTCGGTGCGCAGGAGAGTCCGGTCAGTGAGCCGCTTGCCTTTTTGTGTATGCTCACGAAGATGAATTACTCCGACCGCACGGTCAGGGGGAAACTCTTGGAGAGGGGCGCGTCGATGCTTACGCTGAATGAGTGGAGCGCGCTGTTCGGGTGGAGCAGAAGGAACACCGGCCGATTCTTCGAACTGCTGGAGGCGGAAGGAGTAATCGTCATCGACAGGAAGTGCCGCCCGCATCGCCTGCGGATAGTCGATTACGAGGAACTGTGTGCCAACCGGAAGGCGTGCGACAAGTCCGACGGGGAAGGAGAGAAGCCACTCACGAAAGCGGAACGGATGTTCGAGGAGTTTTGGACGTGCTATCACGACGTGACGGCGCAGACACCGATGGAGAAGTACGCCGCGCAACGGGAGTGGAAACGGATGAACCTGCGTGAACGGACGATGGCGTTGGAGAATATCGAGCAGTATTATATGTGCCTGCCCGATGTGCGCCACGTGAGAAAAGCGTATAACTATCTAAGGGACAAGAGTTATCTGATTGATTAAGAGCATGGAAAAACGAACGGAGAACAACAATCCTTCTGTCCCCGAGATAGAAGAAGCGGTGCTGGGGGCTTGCCTGATAGAGCGCAACGCCCTGCCCGAAGCAATGAAAATCATTCGTCCGGAGATGTTCCACATGGACATCCACGTGGAAATCTACCGGGCGGCGATGGCGCTCTACGGGCGTGGAGAGGCGGTGGACATACTCACCGTGACCGAGGAACTGAAACGGATGGACGCGCTGGAGCGTGTGGGAGGGCCTTACTACATCGCCCAACTGTCCGGCAAACTAGCCAGCTCCGTGCATCTGGAGCAGCATTGCCACATCCTGCGGATGTATTATCTACGCAGGGAGTTGATACGGCTGCTCGCCGGGATGCAGGCGCAGGCACTCGACCCAACGGTGGATTTGTACGACACGATTATCGACACGCAGCGAGAACTGACCCGCCTGATGGAGGACACGCCTTTGCAGAACAACCTGCACACGATGGCGGAGGTGATGGACGTCACCCTCGGCGAGGGCGTGGAGCGTATGCGCAAGTCGGTGAATGGTGTGACGGGCATCCCCACCGGATTGCGGGATTTGGACGAGCTGACGGGAGGCTGGCAGCGGGGCAATGTCATCTACACCGCTGCCCGTCCGGGTGACGGAAAGACGGCGCTCGACCTCTTTTTCGCCAAGCAGGCGGCTATGGCGGATGTGCCCGTGGTGTACTTCACCCTGGAGATGTCCGCACGAGAGGTGGGCGACCGCTGGATGCTGTCCGAGTGCGATATCGACCCGAATGCGTGGAAGGGCGGACGGCTGACGGATGCGGAGCTGGAGACGGCACGCATCACCACCGAGCGGATGAAGCAACTGCCCATCCACGTGGACGATACGCCCTACATCAGCATCGACGAGATATGCCTCACCGCCAAGTCGCTCCATGCCAAAGGGCTGTGCCGCCTGGTGCTGGTGGACTACCTTCAGCTTTGCCGGGTGATGACCGGCGGGCGAAACCGTGAGCAGGAGGTGGCGGAGTGCAGCCGTAAGCTGAAAGCGCTGGCAAGGCGTTTGGACTGCCCCGTCATCGTGTCCAGCCAGTTGAACCGTCAGGCAGAGAGCCGTCCCGGTCAGATACCCCAAATCAACGATTTAAGGGAGAGCGGGGCGATAGAGCAGGATGCGGACATCGTGATGCTGCTCTACCGTCCCAAGCGTGCCGGCATCCAGACCGACAAGGAGAGCGGATACGCTACGGAGGGGCTGGGCATCGGCATCATCGCCAAGCATCGTAACGGTGAGACGGGTAAAGTGTACTACGGTCACAACCGCAGCATGACGAAAATAGGCGATTACGTTCCCACTGCGGAGTGGCTCATGAAGAATGTGAGGTTATTTAGGTGAGAGTTGAATAAGTGGAGAGTGGAGAGTTGGGAGTTGGGAATTGAAAATTGAAAGTTGAAAATGGGGAATGCGGAGTGTGTCGAAAGCCAAAGCATTCAAGTCTCCCCGCTTGAGCGGGGATTAAGGGGTGTGTGATCCTTCTTTGCTTATTAAACTGTTAGAAAATTCACACACCCCCTGCCCCCGCTCAAGCAGGGGAATTGAATGCGGAGTGTGTCGAAAGCCAAAGTATTCAAGTCTCCCCGCTTGAGCGGGGATTAAGGGGTGTGTGATCTTTCTTTGCTTATTAAACTGTTAGAAAATTCACACACCCCCT
>ENA-USUG01000235-USUG01000235.1-human-gut-metagenome-genome-assembly--contig:-NODE-235-length-88078-cov-31.834377_pt1 | contig 88078 bp, 74 predicted proteins | sample MGYA00250059_ERZ773394 | MGnify/ENA primary metagenome ERZ773394 (study PRJEB29103, sample SAMN06111957) | human gut metagenome | biome: human gut; feature: ankylosing spondylitis patient; material... | reverse complement strand
GCAGTAAAGTACAACGAGCTTTTCATCCCGGCTGCCCTTGAAATTTTCGACCGCTTCCAGATTTTCTTTCAGTTCATTGGCAACAGTGGTCTGGGGTGCACTCTCACTGTCCTTTTTATGGGCTTCTCGAATATCCCGGATAATGAGGCTGAGGTCATCCAGAACCATGTGGCTGAAATATTCATCATCACTGATATGGGCGGCTTGCAACACTTTCAAATGGGGGTCGTCTTCGCCGGGGCGATACCGTTCAATGATTTCATGCCTGCCAGCATCGCCAAAACGCTGTCGGTTCTGCAGGGCGAAAAGCCGGTGCTCATCGTCACCGAGGGCACGGCAAAGCTGGACAACCACAAGTACAAGAGCCTGTTCCACATCAAGGCCAAAATGATCCCCTACGATGAGGTGGAGGCCTATGTGGGTCATGCACCCGGCGGTGTGTGCCCCTTTGGAGTGAACGAGGGCGTGGCGGTCTATCTGGACGAGAGCCTGCGCAAGTTTGATACCGTCTACCCGGCAGCGGGCAATGGTCACACCGCCGTCAAGTTGACCTTGCAGGAGCTGGAAGCAGCCGCCGGAGCCGAGGGCTGGGTGGATGTCTGCAAAGAACCGGAAGGCGAATAAAAAGGGTCCATCCCGCAGTTGGATGGACCCTTTTGTGTTATATTTTACAATAAATTAGGCAGTTTCCCGTGTATTCACAGCGCCACGCTGACCGGCAGGACATACACGCCGTCGGCGGCGTAGAAGGTGATCTGAGTAATCGTCTTGCCGATGATGGATGCAAAGTAAGGATCATCGGCATTGAAGCCCAGCTTGGTACCATGCCAGATGTTGGTCACATGATGCAGGCCGTACTCACTGCCATCGGCGGTGGTCAGAACTACGCCGTAGACCTTGTTGGCCTTGTAGTCCAGATCAAAACCGGAGATCTTCATTTCGTAGGTGGTGTGGTGACCGTTGGTATTCAGCTCCACAGTGGCACCCTCTACGGTGGTCTCGGTGGCGTTGACCTTGCCAAACTCCCACTTGCCGCTCAGCAGGTTGTACCATGCGGTGATATAGCAGGCAGGGGTCTCACTGAGCTCGTAGTAAGCGTAGCTCTCGTTCTCAAACAAGGCATCTGCGCCGGTGTAGGTGGTGGTGGATTCCTTGCCCTTCAGGGTAACGGTAATGTCGTAGCTGTCGGCATCGGTGACCTGCTTTGCATTCTTCAGCGCCCACGGGGTCAGCACCTTGACCGGGAAGGAAACGCCGGTGATGTCGGTGCCATCTGCGTTGACGTGGTAGGAACCGGCGGCAAGGTTGCCTGCACGGGTCTTGTTCTTGGTGGCGCTGGTCACAGCGTCGATCTCAGATGCGTTGTCCACACCGGCAGCCTTGTAGAAGTCGGCGTAGGGGATGTTCATCTGGACATAGCTGGAGGTCAGGCAGTTTTCCTGTTCCACCTCTTCCGCAGCGAAGGCCGGGACTGCCACAGCGCATACCAGCATAGCGGCCGCAAGTGCACCTGCAAATGCTTTTTTCAATCTCATAGTAACACACCTCTATCTCAGTTTTGAAAAAACAGTTAGCTTCACCTAACAATTGATGCAAAAAAATGCAGAGGCAAAGCGCCTCAGATGGTTAGGCAAAACAAATTCACGAAGTAAAAATAGCACTCCCACCGGGCGTTGTCAAGTAGAAACCGGCAAGTTTGCAGAGGTGAATTTTTCGATGCAGGAAACGATCTGCATCCTCTATACCGCAAAGCCCTTGACCTTTTTGCCGGAGCGCAGTATACTGCTTGTGTGGTTAGTTGCATTTAACCACAAGGAGGTACGACATGATACAAGACGCATTCTGGGGGATTTTGATCCCCTTTCTGGGCACAAGTCTTGGGGCGGGCTGTGTGTTCTTTTTGAAAAACTCTCTGCGTGACGGCATCCAGCGCGCCCTCACCGGCTTTGCCGCCGGAGTGATGGTGGCGGCATCGGTATGGAGCTTGCTGATCCCGGCTATGGAGCAGGCCGCAGATCTGGGCAGGCTGGCGTTTTTCCCGGCGGCGGTGGGTTTCTGGCTGGGCATCCTGTTTTTGCTGCTGCTGGACCATCTCATCCCGCATCTGCACCAGAACAGTTTGCAGGCCGAAGGGCCAAAAAGCCAGCTCCAGCGCACCACCATGATGGTTCTGGCGGTAACGCTGCACAACATCCCGGAGGGCATGGCAGTGGGCGTGGTCTACGCCGGGTATCTTGCCGGAACTGCTCAGATCACCGCCGCCGGGGCGCTGGCGCTTTCCCTTGGCATAGCCATCCAGAACTTTCCGGAGGGTGCCATCATCTCCATGCCCCTGCGGGCGGAAGGAATGAAAAAAGGCCGGGCGTTCTGGGGCGGCGTGCTGTCCGGCATCGTAGAGCCCATCGGGGCAGTGCTGACGATTCTGGCGGCAGGCATCGTGGTGCCCGCGTTGCCCTATCTGCTCAGCTTTGCTGCCGGAGCCATGCTGTATGTGGTGGTGGAGGAACTGATCCCGGAAATGTCGCAGGGGCAGCACTCCAACGTTGGCACGGTATTTTTCGCGGTGGGCTTCAGTGTGATGATGGTGCTGGACGTAGCACTGGGGTGACGGTTGGAGCCCTCGAAGGCGAAATCTTTTTCGGAATCTCCGAAAATGCCTAAACTTCTTGACAGAGACGACCGCAGGGCGTATTATTTTGGCAGAAGGGCCGCTGAGATGCGGCTTTTTATAGAATAAAAAAGTTAGCTTTACCTAACTACAGCGCAAGGAACTGCGTGAAAAGCATTGCATTGTGAACTGTAAATAGAAAGAGAGTGGTGTTATGTCCTTTTTTGAAAACACCCGAAAGCCCGTAGGCTTTGGCGGGAAGATCATGGTTGCTATGATGAACTTTGGACACAGCGCAATGGCAGAATGGGGGCTGCGCTTTTTACAGCCTGCCCCGGATGCCATGGTGCTGGACTGCGGCTGCGGCGGTGGAGCGAACATTAAAACGCTGTTGAAACTGTGCCCCAACGGCAAGGTGCAGGGCATCGACTACTCAGCCGTCAGCGTGGAAAAAGCGCGAAAAGTCAATGCCAGAGCCATTGCGGCAGGACGGTGTACCGTGCAACAGGCAAGTGTGGCAGAGCTGCCGTTTGAAGCGGAGCAGTTTGATGTGGTGACCGCCTTTGAAACGGTCTATTTCTGGCCGGAGCTTGCGCAGAATTTCAGAGAGGTCTATCGGGTGCTGAAGCCCGGCGGGGTCTTTTTCATCTGTAACGAAGCGAACGGCGAAACAACAAAAGACGACAGATGGACACAAATTATCAATGGGATGACCATCTATACGGATACTGCACTGAAAGAGTATCTGGAACAAGCAGGATTCTGTAAGATTCAGAGCCACAAAAATAGAAAGGGCTGGCTTTGCGTTACGGCGCAAAAGCGGTGAAGTAGTGCAACCGTAACATTTGGAACAGTGAAGAGCATGGCATGGTTTGCCTGCCGGAAAGCAGAATGAGGAGAACAGGAAGGAACCCATGAAATACAAAATCGAGAAAAACACCGTGCAGGAGACGTTAATTCTCCCACTGTATTCCCGGAAGCTGTGCACAGAGCTGTATCCAAATCTTTATCAGGACGAAACAGCGGTGCATCTGATCGACCAGATCGACTACGATTTTTCGCAGGCAGAGGGAAACTCCCGCAGCCTGATGCAGCGTTTCGGTGCGCTGGAGGTCGCCATGCGGCAGAATGACCTTGCCTTTGAGGTGCAGGCATACCTGAAAACGCACCCCTGTGCGGCAGTGGTCAATCTGGGCTGCGGGCTGGATAACACCGGCAGAGCCTGCGACAATGGCAGATGCAAGATCTACAATCTGGACTTCCCGGATGTGATCGCCTTGCGGCAGCAGCTTCTGCCCGCCGGGGAGCGGGAGCAAAACATCCCCTGCAACCTGAAAGACCCCGCATGGTTTGACCGTATCGATGCCTCCGGCGGGGCGGTGTTCTTTGCCTCCGGGGTGTTCTATTACTTCCTGACCCAGCAGGTTCGGGAACTGGTGCAGGGGATGGCGGAGGCTTTCCCCGGCGGAGTGCTGGTCTTTGATGCTGCCAACCGGACGGCGGTAAAGATGATCGCCAAAACGTGGCTCAGAACGGCGAAAATCAAGGATGTGGGAGCATATTTCGCGGTTTCGGATGCGAAAAGCGAGCTTTCCCCATGGGACAGCCGTTTGCAAGTGTCCAGCCGGGGCTATATGCTGGGGTACAACGATTTGAAAGATCCTTCTGTCAGCGGCTTTTTCCGGTTTCTTGCAAGGGTCGGGGACAACGGGATGAAAATGCAGATCGTGAAGATCGGATTTGGAGACAGACAATGAAATACGCAGGGATGCCCATGGGAATGTGGGTGCTGATGAGGGAGCTGGGGCTGTACGACCTGGCCCCCGCCCTGTGCCGTCTGGACTACACCATGAGCGAAGCGGGCGGCGTGACGAACTTTGTGCGGCAGTACACCCTTGCCTCCGGCGGGCCCTACTGCGACTGCGGGTACAAAAAGGGTATAGAAAAACCATAAGTCATCTGCCACGCTCAGCGGAGCAAAAACCACACGCCCAGCAGGATCGCAAGGAAAATCAGGTTGGACAGGGTGAACAGCCCAAAATACTGCTTCTTTCCCTGTGGCAGCTCCCGTGCGATCTGCCGGTAGGAGATAAGACTGGCCATGGATGCGATCAAAGTGCCAAGACCTCCCAGATTGGTGCCGATGATGAGGGCTTGTGTCTCTGCCGTGAACCCGGACAGCAGCAGGGCGGCGGGAACATTACTGGTGACCTGCGAAGCAAGAACCGCCACCAGAACTTCCCGGCCGGTCAGAAACTCCTGCAGCCAGCCGGAAAAGGCCGGAATGCGCCCCAGATTGCCAATGAAGATGAAAAAAGCCACAAAGGTCAAAAGCAGGGAATAGTCCACCGCCCGTAAGGTGTGCGGGTCTGCAAAAAGAACGCAGACGAGTACAGCGGCAAAGGCAATGCCATAGGGCAGCACCCGGATCACGGACAGCAGGCAAACGGCAAACAGAACCAGATACAGCAGGATGATCTTCTGATCCCCCTGAGATGCAGAGGAAGAAACAAGCTCGTCCACGGAGAGGGCGGCAGAGGCTTTCTGGCAGACCAGCGCTGCCCAAGCCAGCAGCAGGAGCAGAGAGACCAGGGTGTAGGGCAGCATAAGAAGCACAAATCCCCCGATGCTCATGCCGCTTTTTCCGTAAAGATAGAGGTTCTGCGGGTTGCCGATGGGGGTTAGCATGCTGCCAAGATTTGCTGCAATGGTCTGCATACAGACCACCGGGACCAGAAGGGAGCGGCGGACATCCGCTCCCAGACGACTCAGGACCACGAACGTAAAGGGAACGAAGGTCAGCAGGGAAACATCGTTGGTGATGAACATGCTTCCAAAAAAGCACAACCCGACCAGTACCAGCGTCAGCTGAAAGGTGCTGTGGGTGCGGTGAGGACCGTTTCCTGCTGAATGAATTGTTTGAGTAGTTTCATAGAGACACATCCTTGTAGTTGTAAAGGCTGCCCTGCTACGGTGCCGGACGGCCTTTTTTCGTATTTCAGAGCAACAGCTCAAACAACCCGATCATCAGCGGCATGGTCAGGATGGAAAGCAGCGTGCTCAGGACATAGATCGCACTGGAATGAGAAGCATCCCGGTCATAGAGCTGTGCCATGGAGGTGACCGTTGCACAGGCGGCGGCATTGCTGTAAATGATATTGACCTGCTCCACGGCGTCCAGCTTGAGAGCTTTGCGGAACAGCGCATTCAGAAGCAGAAATACAACGTGCATTCCAACGGCGATGCCCATGGAATAAAGCAGCCCGGTGCGGATCTCCGGTGTGTCCTTGATCTGAAAGGCGTTCAGAACGACACAGGGCATGACCAGATAGACAAAGACCACAGACAGCACCTTACTGTCCGATGCCTTCAACAAGCCGGTTTTTACAACGGCATATCCCATCAGCAGAATCAGAAATAGCTGCGCGATCTGCTGCATCAATAAAAGGCTGATTTGCATTTGGATCTCCTCTTTTGCAATTCGTTTTTGCAGCACCATCCTACTCCATTGGCGGGACATCGTCAAGAGAAAACAGAGAAAATGCGATCTGAATAAGAAAAAACGGATGGCTCCGCAGAACCATCCGATAAAACTGGTATCATCAGTCTTTCCGATACTTATATGCACCCTCGATGGAGTGGATCAGATGATAACGGAACCGAGCGTGTCGGGGTAAATCCCTTTCTGCTTGTCCGGTTTCCCAAAAGCCCACGGGGGCTTTTCAGTTTATGCAAGGATCCCGGTGGACTGCAAAAACAGCACCAGCATCATCACCGGAGCAACGTATCGGATCATCACCCGGTAGAGTTTCTTGCGGCGGAAGGTCTCGCCGTTGCGCTGCATCTCGTCAATGACGTAATCCGGTGTCATGACCCAGCCAATCAGGATGGTAGACAGCAGGGCAATGAAAGGCATCATAACACTGTTGCTGACATAGTCCATGATATCCAACAGCTGACCCACCGATCCGTTGGGGAGCTGTACTTCAAAATAGAAGATGCTGTAACCCAGCGCAATGACGGCGGAAGCGGCCAGATAAATGACCGCCAGCACAAGCACCGTCTTTTTGCGGCCCGAGTGGAAGATCTCCATGCAGTTGGCGGTGATGGATTCCAGCACCGAGATGCAGGAGGTCAGGGTGGCAAAAATGGCAGTGACAAAGAACAGGATGCCCACGAACACACCCGCCTTGCCCATGGCGTTGAATACCTTGGGCAGCGAGACGAACATCAGGCTGGGGCCTGCGCTCATGCCCTCGGTGCCAGAGAAAACATACACGGCGGGGATGATCATGGCACCGGCCAGCAGGGCTACGCCGGTATCGAAGATCTCGATCTGATTCACCGCTTTGTTCAGGTCTACTTCCGGTTTGACGTAGGAACCGTAGGTGATCATAATGCCCATGGACACGCTGAGGGAGAAGAACAGCTGGCTCATGGCATCCAGCAAAATCTGCAAAAAGCGGCTGACAGTCAGCCCTTCCATGTGCGGGGTCAGGTAGTAGCGCAGACCTTCCAGACCGGTGCGCATCTGGCCGGAGGCATCCTCGTGGCGCAGGGTGAGGGCGTAGCCCGCAATCACCACCACCAGTACCAGCAGAATGGGCATCATGTAGCGGGACACCCGCTCAATGCCTCCCTCCACGCCGTTGTACACGATGAAAGCAGTCACGCCCATGAACAGCAGAGCGAACACCACAGGGGAGACCGGCGAGGTGATGAAGCTGGTAAAATAACCGTCCTCAGCAGCGGCAGCAGACTGTCCGGTCAGGTAGACTGCCGCATATTTTGTGATCCACCCGCCAATGACGGCATAGTAGGTCATAATCAGAACTGGTACCAGAAAGGTCAGGATGCCGAGGAATTTCCACTTGGGGCGCATACTCTCGTAGGCGCGGATGGCACTCTGCTTGGTGCGGCGGCCAATGGCGATATCCGAGGTGAGCAGCGTGAAACCGAAGGTCAGCACCAGCACCAGATACACCAGCAAAAACAAACCGCCGCCATCTTTTGCGGCAAGGTACGGGAACCGCCACAGGTTGCCGACACCCACCGCACTTCCGGCGGCAGCAAGGACAAATCCGATTTGTCCGGAGAAACTGCTTACTTTCTTTTCCATGATTCTGAAACTCCTATCCGTATTTCCTATTGTAATATAGGATAACATGGAGTATCATATCAGTAAACCGAATAAAATTACTATGACCTATAAATTTTACTTATGGAGTATTTGAGATGCGGGAACAGAAAGACCGATACGAGATATTCTTGAAAGTGTGCGAAACGGGCAGTTTTTCCAAAGCAGCGGAGGCACTGAACTATACTCAATCCGGCATCAGCCAGATGATGGCGGGGTTGGAAGAAGAACTGGGCGTGAAGCTGTTCGCCCGCATCAACCGGGGCGTGACCCTGACCGACAACGGGACACGTCTTTTGCCCTACGTCCGGGAACTGGCCAACCAGAAGAACCGGCTGCGGCAGGCGGCGTTCAATATCAACCACAAGGTGGAGGGCAAGCTGCGGGTGGGCAGCTTTTCCAGCATCACAACGCTCTGGATGCCGGAAGTGGTGCATTATTTCAAGGAGAACTACCCGAAGGTGAGTATAGAGATCCTGGACGGCAACTATGATGAGATCCGGGAATGGATCATCCATGGGCAGGTGGATTGCGGTTTTCTCTCATCCATTGTGGCAGACGACCTGAAATTCTACCCGCTCTGGGACGACCCGTTGTGTGCCGTGTTCCCGGAGGGGCATCCACTGGCTGCACGACCCAGCGTAACGCTGTCGCAGCTGTTTCAGTATCCGCTCATCATTGAAACGCCCGGCTGTGATAATGACATCCAGCACCTGATGCTCAAGTGCCCGGTGAAGCCGAATATTTCTTACAGCTTCCGGGACGATACCCTCATCATGGCGTTCGTGCGCAGCGGGCTGGGCGTGACCATCTCACAGGAGCTGGTGATGCAGGCATTCGGCTGCCCCGGTGTGGTGTCCCGTCCGCTGGAGCCTGCCTGCTGCCGGACGCTGGGGCTGGCGTTTTCCAAAACTGCCAGCTCGGTGGTGAGCCGGACGCTGCTGGAATATCTGAAATCCACTCGGCAGCGAAAGGATACACCGCAGATAAAATAAGAGCAAATAACGGAGAACGGTATAAAAGCTGCCCTCCGCTTTGCTGAATGGAGACGTGCAGTTGGAGCAGGATGGTGGTTCCTTGTTTTTCTGATAAGAGCACAGGATTCATGCTATCATAGCAGTCATATTGAAAGACATCCCGCCCGGGAGCGCAAGCTGATCCTGCTGCGGTACGGGCTGGCGGGTCAGCCGCCCCTGACCCAGCTGGAAACGGCACAGCTGCTCCAGATCATCAGAAGTTATGTCTCAAGGCTCGAGACCCACGCATTGGAACATCTGCACAAAGGCTGGCTTCAAGAATCACCGGGAGAATAAAGGGTGCCGCCTGCGGGCGGCGCATGGAGCGGTCAACGGGTCAACAGCTCAAAATGGTTCCGTTTGGTGACCAGCAGCCCTTCCTTTTGCAGCTTGGAAAGCTCCACCGACATGGCGGCACGCTCCACGCAGAGAAAATCCGCCAACTGCTGACGGTCAAAGGGAATGTCAAAGGAAAGGGAGGACTGCCGGATGGATTCGGCAGACAGGTAGGACAGCAGTTTTTCCCGGGTGGTTCGCTTGCTGACATGGGTGATCTTATCGTTAAAAAGCAGTATTTTGTTTGCCAGAACGCTGACCAGATTGCGGATGAGTTTCTGGTGATGGTCGCAGGCGGTGGGGCAGGAGGTGAGCAGCCGCTTGACGTTCAGCAGCAGAATTTCGCAATCCTCCTCTGCCACCACGCTGATGTTCAGGATGGCACCGGGAGTGGCGGCGTAAGGCTCGCCGAAAAAGTCTCCGGTATTGCACTTGGACAGGATATTGCGGTGTCCCCAAAGATCCTCCTGGATCACAAGGGTGGAGCCGGACAGTACCAGCCCCATGACCTCCGTGGAATCTCCGGCACGGAAAATGTAGGAGCCCCGGGGCCGGGTGATTTTCGCTGCACTGACACAGTGCAGGATGGACAAAATCTCATCATCGGTAAGCCCGGTAAAAAAGGGGCAGTTCCGCAGAACAGGCAGATATTTTTGCATAAAAGCCCTCCTTGTTGGAATTCAAACATACAAGCTGCCTTTAGTATACTATAATAAGGATGCAAATGCAAAAAACACCCACAACAGGAGAGTATAGATATGATTCGGAAGATCATCCATATTGACGAAGAAAAATGCAACGGCTGCGGGCTGTGCGCAACAGCCTGCCATGAAGGTGCCATTGATATCATCAACGGCAAGGCAAAGCTGGTGCGGGAGAATTTCTGCGATGGCTTTGGCGACTGCCTGCCGGGCTGCCCTACCGGTGCTATCACCTTTGAGGAGCGGGAAGCTCCCGCTTACGACGAGGCAGCGGTGCAGGAGAACAAAAAGAAGAAGGAGCTGCAGGAGAAGATGAAGCATCTCCACGAGGGCGGCTGCCCTGGCTCCCGGATGCGGATGCTGGAACAGCCGGAGGCTGCCGAAAGCGCAGCTTCTGCCCCCGTGCAGCCGGTCTCCCGCCTGCGCAACTGGCCGGTGCAGATCAAGCTGGCACCCATCCATGCGCCCTACTTTGCAGGCGCAAAGCTGCTGATTGCAGCGGACTGCACGGCATACGCCTACGCCAATTTCCATCAGGAATTTATGCGCGGCAAGGTGACCCTCATCGGCTGCCCGAAGCTGGATGCTGTGGATTACAGCGAAAAGCTCACCGAGATCCTGCGCAGCAACGACATCCAGAGTGTGACCATCCTCCGCATGGAGGTGCCCTGCTGCGGCGGCTTGGAGATGGCAGCGAAAAAGGCACTGCAGACCAGCGGAAAGTTCATTCCGTGGCAGGTGGTCACCATTTCCATTGACGGAAAAATTCTGGACTAAATGCGGCAACACAGATCGACCGAGTGTCTTTGACTTTGGGTTATTCCAAGGCGGTGCGGGCCGTGCGCACAAGATACTCCATGGCCTCCACCGGGTACTGCCCGGCGGCGGTCTCCCCGGTGAGCATCACGCTGGAAGCGCCGTCTGCTACGGCGTTGTAGATGTCGCTGACCTCGGCGCGGGTGGGGACCGCCCGGCTGCACATACTGTCCAGCATCTGGGTCACCACCATAAAGGGCACCCCGGCAGACCGGCAGACCGCCGAAAGCTGTTTCTGGCACCGGGGCAGCTCCCACAGGGGCATGGCGTTGCCAAGGTCCCCGCGGGCAATGACCACTTCATCCACAAGGGGTAGGAACTCCGGCAGGGCCTGTACCCCCGAAAGGCTCTCGATCTTGGCAAAAATGCGGATCTGCCCGGCCCCGGCCTGTTCCAGCGCCCGGCGCAGGGTGCGGATGTCCTCAGCCCCCCGTACGAAGGGCAGCATCACCCCGGTAACGCCGCAGGCTCCCGCCAGCTGCAGGTTTTGCAGGTCCTCCTCCGTCAACGTGGGGGAGGCCACCGTCAGCCCCGGTGCCGCAAGGCTTTTGCGGCTTTGCAGGGTGCCGCCCCGTACCACAGTACACTGCAGGGCAGCGCCATCGGCTTCGGCCACCTGCACAAGGAGCCTGCCGTCGTCCAGCAGGAGGTTCTGGCCCGGCCGGGCTGCATGCACCAGCGCCGCCGGGCAGGGGACACCCCCTTGCCCCAGCCGGAGGCTCTGGCCTGGTTCCAGCACAAGGGGCTGGGGCAGCGTGCCAATGCGCAGCTCCGGCCCCTGCAGGTCGATGAGCAGCTGGGGGATGCCCACGGCGTGGATGATATCCAGCCAGTCTTTGTGGGCCGAAAGGGGCCCGTGGGAAAGGTTCATGCGGATGCCCGTCATGCCAGCTTCCACCATGCGCTGCAAGGTCTCCGGCTGGGCACAGGCGGGGCCGATGGTACCATAAAATTCCAAAAAAATCACCCGGTTTCGTTTTTTCCTATTGTAACACGGAACGGGGCCGTTGAAAAGTGCCAAACCAGGCGGCAACGAAAAAAGGCGTGGCAGTGCGCAGCCACAGCAACGACGAAAAGGATAAGAAGGGCCGCTATCTGCGGCACGAATCCTTCTCCGGCACCTGCGCACGCAGTTTCTACGTGGGCGATGTGAAGAAGGAAGACATCCACGCAAAGTTCGAGGATGGCGTCCTGCACGTCGAGCTGCCTGCTCCTCAGCAGACGAAGGCTTTGCCTGAGAACCCGAATCTGATTGCAATCGAGTAAAACGCCGGTCGTGTGCGCCAAGTCACACACGCACATAAAGTGGCCCCGGAGAGCTGTAACAAGCCCTCCGGGGCCATTTTTGTTTCCTGGTATCTTTTCCGCAGAGAGAAATCATGGTATACTGAGAACGACAACTCGGAATTTCAGGATGTGCTGGAGGGCTGCACTGCTCTGCTGGAAGAACTGCGCTGATAGGAGAATTACATGACGGAACGTTATTGTGAAGGGGAACGGTTTACTGGCCTGTCGTTTGCCGGGGAAATTTTTGAGAGCTGCGATTTTGCAGACTGCGTATTTGTGGACTGCTCCTTTACGAAATGTGAGCTGGACCATACCATGCTGAACGAGTCCTCTGCCACGGTAGCCGGTCACCCTCTCCATTGACGGGAAAATTCTGAATTGAGGAAAGCGCTTTAACGCGGGATTTTTATAAACCCCAAAGGGAGTTCTGTTCGGACGTTCGTCCGTAACGGAACTCCCTTTTTTGAAAGACACAATTTTTTAACATCCCTTTCCGTTTACACCCCGGCGAAAGAAGTGTATAATAAAATAATGTAATTGTGCGGCTGTGCATTGCGAAATGATGTGAGAAGGGAACCGATATCGATGAACCAAAACAAGCAAGCGCCCCGGCGGCGGATGACCCGGCGGGAGTGGAGGATCCGGCGCTGCCTGCGTCTGGCACGGAACTGGGCCGTGTTTCTGGCGGCCTGCGGCGCGGCTGTTGCCCTGATGACCAGCGGCATTTTATGGCTGCTGCCCAAGGCCCACGCCCTGATCGCGGGGCCGGAGGACTTTGTGGCCAGAAATTACGATGGCACCGAATACCAGCTGAACCTTGCCGATGCCCGGCTGGTGCTGGTGAACGGCAATCTGCCGCTGGACGCAGAGCCTGCCCCGGCCCTTGCGGTGGCGGATGATGCCACGGGCCAGCAGCTGGAAGCGGAAGCCGCAGAGCAGTACCGCGCCATGGCGGCAGCTGCGGCGGCAGACGGCATCACGCTGGAACTGGTGACGGGCTATCAGGATGTTTCCGCACGGGAAGCGGCCTTTGATGCCCGGAAGCAGGTGTATCTGGAAAAGGGGCTTTCCGAAGAGGAGGCAGCGGCCTATGCCGCCAGCGTCTGCCCTCCGGCCAATGCCAGCGAGCAGGCCACCGGCTATGCGGCGGACATCCTCAGCACGGACTGCACCGAAAAGACCACCCGCTTTGCCGATACCCGCGCCTACGAGTGGCTGACCGCCTACGCTGCGGAGTATGGTTTTGTCCTCCGCTGGCCGGAGGAGCGGCAGGCCGCCACCGGCATGGTATACGAGCCCTGGCACTGGCGCTATGTGGGGGTGGAAAATGCCCTCGCCATCCGCGCGTCCGGACTCTCGCTGGAGGAGTTCCTTGCGCTGGAGCGCACAAAGCTGTAACAAAAAGGAGAACGACTGTTGAGACGAACCGAGATCGCGCCCGGGGTCCATCTTTCCTGGGACCCGGCGCAGAAATTCAACCGCTGCCGGATCAGCATCCACTTTGCGTTTCCGGCACGGCGGGAGACGGCAACCGCCCACGCTCTGCTGCCTCTGTTGATGGAGCGGGGCTATGCGGATTGCCCGGATATGACCCAGATGACCAAAAAGCTTGCCCGGCTGTACGGCGCGGACCTGACCGTGGATGCCCGCCCGCTGGGTGCAAACCACAACCTCTGCGTCAGTGTGACCGGCATCAAGGACCGCTTTGCACTGGAGGGCGAGGCCCTGACCCGGGAGTATGCCGCGCTGGCGCTGGGCACAGCGTTCCATCCCTATTTTGTGGGCGGTGTGTTTGACCCGGAGGCGGTCACCATCGAAAAGCAGATGCTGAAAAAGGCGCTGGAGGATGAGATCAACGAAAAGCGCATCTACTGCCAGCGGCAGGCCAACCGGGAGTTCTTTGGGAGCAGCCCCGCCGGCATCCGGCAGGAGGGCTATCTGGACGAGGTGGACGGCCTGACCCCGGAGACGCTGACAGAGGCTTATCGTGAGATGCTCCGCACCGCCAGCATCGAGCTGCTGGTGCTGGGCTGCGGGGAAGCGGAGACCGAGCAGGTGAAGCAGGCCCTGCTGAAAGAGCTTTCCCACATCGGGCGGGCCCCGCTGCCATTGTGCGAGAACTTTGCCATGCCCCGGCAGGATGCCGTGCGCAGAGTAGAGTGCTTTGATACGGTGCAGGCCAAGCTCTGCATGCTGTTCACGCTGGGCGTGCCCATGCGCCCCGACCAGATGGCGGCGGTGCGGCTTGCCATGGCGCTGTATGGCGGCAGTGTGACCAGCCGCCTGTTCCTGAACGTGCGGGAACGGGATCATTTGTGCTATTACTGCTCGTCCAGCTTCCAGAGCTTTACCGGAAGCATGGCTGTGAACAGCGGCGTGGAGCACGCCGACGCGGCCCGGGCCGAAAAAGCGATCCTGAAGGAGCTGGATGACCTGCGCAGCGGCCCCATCACGGCTGAGGAGCTTGAGGACTGCCGCCGCTCCCTGCTGAGTGGGATGGCGGGCATTGAGGATACGCTGGGCGGCATTGAGACCTGGTATTACATGGAGGTGCTGCGGGGCGGCCCGGTGCAGACCCCGGACGATGCCCGCGCGGCCCTGCAGGCTGTGACCGAGGAGGATGTCCGCACCGTCCTGCGGCAGCTGACCCTTTCAGTTAGCTATCTTCTGACCCGAGAGGAGGAGAGCGCCCATGCCTGAACAGAACACGAACCGTGCCCTGACCGAGGCCGCCGCCGATGAGTGGAAGGTGCTGCCCTCGGGCCTGACGGTGCTGGTGCGGCCCATGCCGGGCTATTCCGGCACTCATGTCATCTATGCCACCCGCTTTGGCTCCATCGACCGGGATTTCCGGGTGGACGGCAGGGAAGTGCACCTGCCCGCCGGTGTGGCGCATTTTCTGGAACACAAGATGTTTGAGGATGAGGACGGCGATGCCTTTGCAAAGTTCGCCAAGACCGGTGCCAACGCCAATGCCTTTACCAGCTTTGACCGCACCTGCTACCTGTTTACCGCCACCGAGCAGCTGGACGAAAGCCTGGATGTGCTGCTGGGCATGGTGGGCCGTCCCTACTTTACTGAGCAGACCATCGCCAAGGAGCAGGGCATCATCGGGCAGGAGATCAAAATGTATGATGACAGCGCCGACTGGCGGCTCATCACCGGCCTGTGCGAGTGCCTGTATCACAGCCACCCCATCCGCAGCGACATTGCAGGCACGGTGGAAAGCATTGCAGAGATCACGCCGGAGATGCTGTACGACTGCTGCAAGGCATTCTATGCCCCCAACAACATGGTGCTGGCCGCCGCAGGCAGCACCAGCATGGAGCAGATCCTGGCGGCCTGTGCGCGCCACGGCCTGATGGAAGCGCGCCCGGTGGAGCGGGTGCAGCGGCTCTGGACAGAGGAACCCATGACGCTGGCCGCCGCTGAAAAGACCATCACGATGCCGGTGTCCAAGCCCTGCTTCGGCATCGGCTTCAAGGAGCAGCCGCTGCAGCATGACGACCTGCGCAGCGAGATCCTGTATGATCTCATCCTCTGCTGCATCTCTGGCGGCATGTCGAGGCTCTACCGGAAGCTCTATGATGAGGGCCTGACCAACCCCGGCTTTGGCGGGGAGGTGCTCCGGGTGGACGGTTGCTGCTGCATCCTGTTCACCGGCGAGAGCGATGTACCCGACACTGTGAAGCAGCTGCTGCTGGAGGAAATCCGGCGCATCCGCGCTGAGGGCGTGGACCGGGAAATCTTTACCCTGTGCAAGAATGAAAAATACGGCCAACTGATCGAAAATCTGGAGAACGTGGAGGACTCGGCCAGCCAGATGGCAGATTTTGCCCTCAGCGGCCAGACCGTGGCCCAGCAGATCGCCACACTGGCGGCGCTGACGGCAGAGGATGCCGACGCGGCGCTGCAGAAGATCCTGAGCGAGGAGCGGATGGCTGTGATGTACATCCAGCCCGATGGCACGGCCGGGGAAGAGCCGGACGATGAGGAGGAGATGGAAGAATGACGAATCTGGTGCAGTTTCCGGGGCTGGGGCTGAGCTTTGAGCTTGACCGCGTGGCCTTTTCCATCGGAGGCATGAACATTTACTGGTACGGTGTCTGCATTGCCGTGGGCATGTGCCTGGCGCTGGTGTTCGCCTTCCGGCACAGTGCGGAGTTTGGTGTGGATGCCGATGCCATGGTGGATGTCATCCTCATCGGTGTGGTCATGGGCATCCTGTGTGCCCGGCTCTACTATGTGGCTCTTTCGCCCTATCAGTACCACAGCCTGAAAGATGTGCTGGCCATCCGGGATGGCGGTCTTGCCATTTACGGCGGCATCATCGGAGCCTTTCTGTTCGGAGGTCTGGCCTGTAAGTGGAGGAAGGTCCCCGTGCTGCCCATGTTCGATCTGGCGGCCATGGGCTTCCTCATCGGGCAGGGCTGCGGCCGCTGGGGCAACTTCTTCAATCAGGAGGCCTTTGGCTGCAACACCACCCTGCCCTGGGGCATGTACAGCCAGGCGACCCACGATTACCTGACGAGCAGCGTGGTCACGGTGCCCAAAGGTGTGACCATCGACCCGAACCTGCCGGTGCATCCCACCTTCTTATATGAGAGCATCTGGTGCTTTGTGGGCCTGTTTCTGCTGGTGCGCTACATCAAAAAGCGCAGGTTTGCAGGGGATATCGCCCTGCGGTACCTCGTCTGGTACGGCGCGGGCCGCTTCTGGATCGAAGCTCTCCGCACCGACAGCCTGCTGCTGGTGCCCAGCATCGGCCTGCGGGTGTCCCAGCTGGTGGCGGGTATTGCCGTTGTGGGCGGCGTGATCGCCGAGATCCTCCTGACAAGGAAGTTCAGGGACAAGCCCCTGATGGTAGAGCTGCCCCTGAACAGTGAGAATCGGGCACGGATGAAAAAGCTGGACGACCCCACTGCCTTTGCCGGAGAGGACCGCGTCCTGCCCGCCTCCGCTTCCCGGGAAACGTTCGTCACAAAGACCGCCGCGTGGAATGAAACCGTAAAGGAAGGGCTGGACCGGCGCGAACACCCGGAAAAGAACGAAAAAAATCCGGAGTAAAGTGCAAAAAGCCCTTGCAAAGCGGACTTTTTTCTGCTATAATATTCTAGCCGCATGGTGTGGGCACCGGAAACGGCCCCGTGAGGGCCTGCCTTTACGACCAGCGAGTACAACGAAAAGGAATGAAACAAATGTACGCAATCATTGTTACCGGCGGTAAGCAGTACCGCGTGGAGCAGGGCGACATCGTCTACATCGAAAAGCTGGACGTTGAGGCCGACTCCGAAGTGAAGTTTGATCAGGTTCTCGCTATTGGCGAGGAGGGTTCTGTCAAGGTTGGCGCTCCCGTTGTTGAGGGCGCTTCCGTTTCTGCCAAGGTCATCAAGAATGGCAAGGGCAAGAAGCTGAACATCATCACCTATCGCGCAAAGAAGCACAGTGCTCGCCGCATGGGCCATCGTCAGCCCTACACCAAGGTTGAGATCACTGCGATCAACGGCTAAGGAGGTAAATTACAATGGCACATAAAAAGGGCGTAGGCAGCACCAAGAACGGCCGCGATTCCGCAGCACAGCGTCTGGGCACCAAGCGTGCAGACGGTCAGTTCGTTCTGGCCGGCAACATCCTGGTTCGTCAGCGTGGCACCCACATTATGCCGGGTGAGAACGTTGGCAAGGGCAGCGATGACACCCTGTTTGCTCTGGTTGACGGCACTGTCCGTTTTGAGCGCGTGGGCAAGAGCGGCAAGAAGTGCAGCGTGAAGCAGTAACTTCTGCCTGAAAAACTGCAACCCGAAGAGCCGGACCCTCGTGGCCCGGCTCTTTTTAGGTAACGAAAAAGCCTGTTCTGTTTAGAAATCAAACCTCTCAGTCCGCGCTTTGGCGCGGCTGGCTCCCCTGGCAGGGGAGCTGAACAGAGGGAAAAGGCTTTTTAAGAATAGGAGGGGCTGTATGGCAGCACAAACCAATTTTATCGATATCGCCACCATCTGGCTCCATGCGGGCAAGGGCGGCGATGGCGCAGTGAGCTTCCATCGTGAGAAGTTCGTGGCCGCTGGCGGCCCGGACGGCGGCGATGGCGGCCGCGGCGGTGACATCATCTTTGTGGCGGACGATCATCTTTCCACCCTGATGGACTTCCGCTACAAGCGCAAGTACACTGCCCCCGAGGGCGGCAAGGGCGGCGCAAGCCTCTGCCACGGCAAGAATGCCGAGAACCTCATCATCAAGGTGCCGCTGGGCACCGTGATCAAGGACGCGGAGAGCGGGCTGGTCATCGCGGACCTGTCCGACCACACCCCCGTCACCATCGCAAAGGGCGGCCGCGGCGGCTACGGCAACGCGCATTTTGCAACGCCTACCCGCCAGATCCCCAAGTTTGCTAAGCCCGGTATGCCCGGCGAGGACATCCAGGTGACGCTGGAGCTGAAGCTGATCGCTGACGTGGGCCTGATCGGCTTCCCCAATGTGGGTAAGTCCACCCTCATCTCTACCATCAGCGCGGCCAAGCCCAAGATCGCGAACTACCACTTCACCACGCTGGTGCCCACCCTGGGTGTCGTGTCGGTGGGTGAGGGCGCAAGCTTTGTCTGCGCCGATATCCCCGGCCTGATCGAGGGTGCCAGCGAGGGCATTGGTCTGGGCCACGACTTCCTGCGCCATGTGGAGCGCTGCCGCCTGCTGCTGCATGTGGTGGATGTCTCCGGCAGCGAGTGCCGTGAGCCGGTGGAGGACTTTGAAAAGATCAACGAGGAGCTGGCAAAGTTCAGCCCCGAGCTGGCACAGCGCCCCCAGATCGTGGTGGGCAACAAGTGCGACCTGGCCACCGAGGAGCAGATCGAGAGCTTCCGCAGCTATGTGGAGGGCAAGGGCCTGACCTTTGTGCCCATCTCTGCCGCCACCATGCAGGGCGTGCGGGAGCTGCCGGGCCTGGTCTACAACCGCCTGAAGGAGATCCCGCCGGTGCCTGTGTTCACCCCCGAGTACAAGAAGCCCGAGCCCAAGGCCAACGACCGTGCTTATACCATCCAGCGGATGGAGGCCCATGTGTGGAGCATCGACGCGCCCTGGCTGGAGTATATCCTGGCCGGCAGCAATGTGGATGACTACGAGAGCCTGCAGTATTTCCAGCGTCAGCTGGACGAGAGCGGCATCCTGGCCGAACTGGTGGAAAAAGGCGTGCAGGAGAACGACACCATCCTCATTGGTGAATATCAGTTCGATTATATCTTCTAAGAGGTTAACTGGCTCGCCCTCTCAGGCCGCTTCGCGTCCAGCTCCCCCAAAGGGGGAGCCCTTGGCAAAAACAAGCTGTTTTGCGTGGATTGCCAAAGCCTCGCCCTTCGGGAGAGGTGGCAGTGCGAAGCACTGACGGAGAGGGTGAGGGCGCTGACAAAAGGGATTTTCTTATGAACGAACCCGAAACCATCGACCCCCGTGAGCTGAACCCGCTGGCGCTGGCCTTTGTGGGAGACAGCGTGCTGGAATTGCTGGTGCGCACCCGTCTGGCACGGCACCACCGGATGTCCGCAGGCAAGCTCAATGTGGAAAAGGTCAAGTATGTCTCGGCCCGGGCACAGTTCCGGGAGGAGCAGCTGCTGGAGCCGCTCTTCACAGAGGAGGAGCTGGCTGTGTTCAAGCGGGGCCGCAACGCCAGCAAGGCCAGTGTGGCCAAGCACGCTTCCCCTGAGGAATACCGCGCTTCCACCGGCTTTGAGTGCCTGCTGGGCTGGCTCTACCTCACTGGGCAGATGGCCCGCGTGGAAGAGCTGTTCGATGCCCTGTGGCAGCAATTTGACCCGAACCAGAAATAAAACGCGAAAGCCCGCTGCTTTCCGCACTGGAAAACAGTGCAGGGAAGGCAGCGGGCTTTCTTATGCGGTGTTACTTCTTGTTCTTGGCACCCTCGTCGTCAGCACCCTTGGTATACTGGTTGGGGTGCTTGTGCTCGTTGGTGGTCTGATTGGTGGTGCGGTTCTGGCTCTGGTTCTTGCAGTTGTTCGTGCGGTTTTCGGTGCGATTCTCGCTGTGGTCCTTCATGGTTCGTTACTCCTTTCGTGAGGGGGCTTTCCCTCACAGCCTTAGTTTTGCCGCGAACGGCGGCTTTATTCATGGGAGGATAAGCTTTCATGCCTACGGAATATTTTGAGCGCCGGGAGCGCGCTCTGCTGGGCGACCGGTTCGATGCTCTCTATGCCGCCCCGCAGGAGACTGCTGCCCGGGGCGTGACGGTCTCGGCCCTGCGTGCCGCGCCGGAGCAGTTTGCCGCGCGGGCAGATTTTCCGGTGGAACCCTCGCCCTTCTGCAAGGCGGGCTTTGTGGTGCAGGACTCTGCCTTCAAGCCCGGGCGGCACCCCTACCACCATGCGGGTGTGTTCTACTCGCAGGAGCCTTCCGCTTCCAGTGCCGCGCCCCTGCTGGGGGTCCGGCCCGGGATGCGGGTGCTGGATACCTGCGCGGCCCCCGGCGGCAAGAGCAGCCAGCTGGCGGCAGCGCTGGGCGGGCAGGGGCTGCTGGTGAGCAACGAGTTCGTTGCCGCCCGCGTCGAGGTGCTCCGGAGTAATCTGGAGCGGATGGGCGTGCCCAACGCCGTGGTGCTGAACGAGGACACCGGCCGCATTGCCGCCGCTCTGCCGGAATTCTTTGATCGTGTTCTCGTGGACGCGCCCTGCTCCGGCGAGGGGATGTTCCGCAAGGAGGCCGTGGCTGTGACCCAGCATTGTGAAGCGCTGGTGAAGCAGTGCGCCGCGCTGGGGGCACAGATCCTGGACAACGCGGCGGCCTGCCTGGCCCCCGGCGGCGAGATGATCTTCTCCACCTGCACCTTTGCCCCGGAAGAGGACGAGGGACAGGTGGCGGCGTTTTTGCAGCGCCACCCGGAGTTCACGCTGGCCGATGTGTTCGGCAATGTGGATTACAGCTTTGGCAGCCCGGGTGAGGCAAACCGCACCGGCGGCCTGCCGCTGGATGTGAACAAAGTGCGCCGGATCTGGCCCTGTCAGGGCGGCGAGGGGCATTTTATTGCCCGTCTGGTCAAGGCTGGCACGCCGCGGGCGCTGCCTGCCCCCGGAACCTATACGGCAGAGGAAGAGCTCTGGCTGGCTGCTGCCGCAGAGCAGAGCAAAAAGCAGAAGGGAAGCAAGGGCGGCAAGCCTGCCAAGGCCCCGGATGCCCGCAGTGCCCGCCGGGAGAACAGCCGTGCCCTGCGGGAGGCGGTGCAGGGCCGCAGCGCCCACAGCCGGGATGCCGGGGCAGGGGAGGCCACCCCGGCCCAGAGCCTTGCTGCATGGCAGGAGTTTGCCCGGCAGTATTTCCCGGCGCTGGCGGACCGCCCTGCCGTGGTGCATGGCGGCAGCGTTCTGCTGCCCGTGCCCTTTCCGCAGACGGGACTGCATGTCCTGCGGGCGGGGGTGTTCGTGGGCAGCGTGCAGAAGGGCCGTTTTGTGCCGGAGCACCACCTGTTCACGGCGTTCGGCGCACTCTGCACCAACCGCGAAGCACTGACTCTTGACGACCCACGGGTAACGGAGTACCTTTCCGGCCGTGAGATCGCTGCGGACACTGCCGCCGATGGCTGGTGCTGCGTGACCGTGGACGGCTGCCCCATGGGCGGCGGCAAGGTGTCGGGCGGACGGGTCAAAAATCATTACCCCAAGGCCCTGCGGCTGCTGTAAATCGGCCTGAAAAGCCGGTTTTCCAACACAAACAGGCGAAAAACACGCCCGGAGCCCTTGAACGGGATTCGTGATTGTGCTACAATAATAGAGTTAGATTTTGTGTGCTGCCACAAGCGGGCGACCACAGCCCGTCTGCCCGCAGGCGGAGATTTCGATAAAACTTTAGGAGGTTCCCATGTCTGGACATAGCAAATGGAACAACATTAAGCGCAAGAAGGAAAAGACCGATGGCGCAAGAGCAAAGGTCTTTACCAAGATCGGCCGCGAGATCAGCGTTGCCGTCCGTGACGGCGGCCCCAACCCGGCTTCCAACAGCAAGCTGGCAGACCTGATCGCCAAGGCAAAGCGCATGAGCGTGCCCAACGATAACATCCAGCGCATCATCAAGAAGGCTGAGGGCGGTGACAAGACCGAGTTCGAGGCCATCACCTACGAGGGCTACGGCCCCGGCGGCGTTGCTGTCATGGTCGAGACCCTGACCGACAACCGCAACCGTACCGCTGCCGACCTGCGCCACTATTTCGACAAGAACGGCGGCAACCTGGGCGCTATGGGCTGTGTTGGCTTCCTGTTCAGCCAGAAGGGTGTCATTGACATCTCTCTGGAGGATAAGGATGCCGACGAGGCCATGATGGACGCTCTGGATGCCGGTGCCGAGGACTTTGATGCAGGCGAAGAGGCTGCTGAGATCACCACCGATCCCGAAAACTACTCCGCTGTGGTCAAGGCCATGGAAGAGAAGGGCTACGAGATCCTGAGCGACGACCTGGCAATGGTTCCCATGACCACCACCCGCCTGACCGACCCCGATCAGCTCAAGGCAATGGGCAAGCTGCTGGATTCCCTGGAGGACAACGACGATGTCCAGAACGTCTGGCACAGCCTGGAGAACGAAGAGGACCTGCCGGAATAAGGTGTATCTGCGTCCGCTGACCCTGTAATAGAAAATCAAAGCGCTGCTCCCTGTGAAAAAACTCAGAGGGCGGCGCTTTTTTGCTTTGCGGATTGCGCGGCGGGGGCAAATATGGTAAAATAATTTGAAACAGACCACGATGAAACGAGGTGGCGCACATGGAAGCAAAACGCATCTGCCCGTACTGCATGGGCGAGCTGGAGAACCGGGTGTCGGTGTGCCCCCATTGCGGCGGGGTACTGGCCGGGCGCAACCCGGCGGGCAGCCTGCCGGTGGGCACGCTGTTGGCCGGGCGGTATACCGTGGGCGAGATGCAGAGCATCGACGGCGAGGGCATCCTGTACCGGGGCGTGGAGAACGTCGGGCGGTTCCGGGTGACCATCAAGGAGTATATGCCCCTGACGCTGTCGGCGGAGCGGGGCACGGACGCGCTGCTCCGGCCCAAGCTGGGCAGCGAGGTGCTGTTCAAGACCACCCGGATGGACTTTGCCGATCTCTACCGCTCCATCCAGCGCATCACCCCCGCAAACGGTCTGGAGGCCGTGCTGGACGTGTTCGAGGAGAACAACACCGTCTACGCCGTGATGGAAAACCCCGGCGGCATCCCGCTGCAGCAGTGGCTGGATGAGCGTCCCAGCCCGGTTTCGGCCGAGACGGCCCGCAATATGCTGCAGCCTGTGTTTGACGGCGTGGCGGCCATGCATCAGGTGGGGCTGGTGCACCGTGGCATCTGCCCGGAGAACATCCGGGTGCTGGAAAACGGCCGGGCACGCCTGACGGGCTACGCTACCGTGGGGCTGCGCACGGCGGGCAGCGGCCTGCACGAGCAGCTGTACGAGGGCTACTCGGCACCGGAGCAGTATTCCACCACCGAATTTGAGGGCCGCTACACCGACGAATACAGCCTTGCCGCCGTGGTCTACCGGATGGTCTGCGGGCAGAGCCCTGTTCCTGCGGCACAGCGGCTGGTGTCGGACTCCAACCCCCGCGCCCGCACACTGGAACGGGCGGTGCCGGAGTATGTTTCGGATGTGCTTTGGATGGGCCTGCAGCTCAGGCCTGCCGAGCGCATCCAGACCGTGCCCCAGCTGTTCCAGGCACTGAGCAGCCAGGAGTATACCACGGAGCTTACCCGGACCCTGCAGCAGGCCGTCCCGCGCCCTCAGTCCACCGAGGAAGAGGAGCAGAAAAAGCATATCCTCAGCCTGCGCAACCTGCTGGCGGCCATCCTGATCCTGCTGGCCATCCTGACGCTGCTCATCGTGTGGGGGCTGGTGAATCAGGGGCTGCACACCGCAAAGCCTGCGGAATCCACCCCGGTCTCCGAACCGGCCAGCTCGCTGGTGACAGAGCCGGTGAATCTGGCCCCGGATTTTGTGGGGATGGACTACGATTCGCAGGTGCGCAACAACAACAGCTATGCCGGGGATTACCTGTTCTATGTGACCATGGAATACAGTGATACTGTGGAAAAGGGCACGATCATCCGCCAGACCCCTGAAGCCGGAGAGGTCATCGAAAAGGGCAGCACCATCGATCTGGTGGTCAGTCGCGGCCCGCAGATGGTGGAGATGCCCAACGTGGCAGGCTTTACCCGGGATGGCGCGGAGCAGCAGCTGGCGCAGGTGGGGCTGAATGCGAGCTTCTATCCCATTTATAACGATGGCTCCTATGTTTCGGGCTGTGTGGCTTATTGCAGCGAGGAGCCCGGTGCCATGGTGGAGGTCGGCTCGACCATCATCGTCTATATGGCGGCAGAGGTCGAGGCCGAGGTGCCCGCCACCCCGCCCGAGACCACGACCCCTTCTGCCGGTACCACACCGCCTGCCGCGCAGACGGAGCCGCCGACCGGTGGGGCCGGTACCGAATACGATACGGATTGACGCAAAGCGGCCTGCCCTCTCCGGCAGGCCGTTTTTTGATGAGAACGCTTGAAGAAAATGAATGATTCTGATAGAATTATATTAGAATCATTTGGGGGGTGTGCACTATGATCATCAAGTCGTCTACGGCGCTTCGCAATGACTACGGTTCCATTTCAAATCTGGCGCACGGAGCGGGCGAGCCAATCTACATTACAAAGAATGGAGAGGGTGACCTTGTTGTGATGAGCATTGAAGCATTCGAACAGCGGGAAGAGGCGTTGAAACTCCGGGCAAAGCTGGAAGCAGCGGAACAGGGAAGGCTTGCTGGTGCTCCGGCTTACACGCTGGAGGATTCCAGAAAACGGCTGGAGGAGATCTATCGTCGTGGCTAAGATCGAAATTCTGGAGTCGGCACAGCGGGAACTGGAAGCAATCGCAGAGCTTCACATGAATCTGGTAGGGCCGAATTCTGCCCGAAAAATCACGGATCGGATCTTGGATTCTCTTTCTCGGTTGGAACGTTTCCCGCTGTCGGGTTCGCTTCCAAGAGATGCCGAACTGCTGAAAAGCGGCTATCGCTATGTGATCGCCGGGCAGTATCTCTGCGTCTATCGGCTGATTGTGGATACTGTGTTCGTCTACCATATTGCGCATGGTGCAAGTAATTACCCGGTTTTGTTCAAACGGCTGCTGCAAGAAGAATTGAAGAGAGAAGATTGACGCAAAGCGGCCTGCCGGAGAGGGCGAGCCGCTTTTTTGATGCAGGTCGATATCCACAGGAAAAGCCAGAGCGGAAGCCCCATGGAGGAAGCTTCCGCTCTGGCTTGTTTAGGATAGGAAAGAGAATGGTTCAGTAATGGCCGGGATGCGGGCTTACAGGTTGGTGTAGCCCATGAGGTAACGGTCTACCTCGGCGGCGCAGTCGCGGCCCTCGCGCAGGCCCCAGACCACAAGGCTCTGGCCCCGGCGCATATCGCCGCAGGCGAACACCTTGTCCACGTTGGTGCGGAAGTGGTCGGTGTCCACACAGCCGCGGCCGGTCAGGCTGACACCGAAGGCATCGGCCACATAGCTCTCACAGCCCACGAAACCGGCGGCAATGAAGGCAAGCTCACAGTTGTAGGTGAACTCCTCGCCGGTGGGCACCATGTTGGTGCGGCCGGTCTCGGGGTCACGCTCGGGCTTGAGGTAGGAGATGACGGCAGCGGTCAGGTTGCCTGCATCGTCCTTGAGGAATTCTTTGACCGTGGTCTGGTAGACACGGGGGTCCTTGCCGAACTTTGCTATGCACTCGGTCTGGCCGTAGTCCACCTTGAGCACCCGGGGCCACTCGGGCCAGGGGTTGCCGGCGGCACGCTCCCTGGGAGGCTGCGGCATCATTTCCAGAGCCACCAGATCGGTGCAGCCTTGCCGCAGGGCGGTGCCCTGGCAGTCGTTGCCGGTGTCGCCGCCGCCGATGACCAGAACGTTCTTGCCCTTGGCATCAATGGCCCTGCCGTCGGCAAATTTGCTGTCCAGCAGGCTCTTTGTCACGCTGGTGAGGTAATCCACGGCAAAGTGCACGCCATTGGCATCCCGGCCCGGAACGTTCAGGTCACGGGCCTTTTTGGCACCGCAGCAGAGCACCACGGCATCGTAGCTGTTCAGGATGCTCTCGGCATCCACGGCACCGCCCACATCCATGCTGGTGCGGAACTCCACGCCCTCGGCCTGCATGATCTTGATGCGGCGTTCGATGACGGATTTGTCCAGCTTCATGTTGGGGATGCCGTACATCAACAGGCCGCCCACGCGGTCGGCGCGCTCAAACACGGTAACGGCGTGGCCCCGGATGTTCAGGTACTCGGCCACCGAAAGACCGGCCGGGCCGCTGCCGATGACGGCCACGCTCTTGCCGGTGCGGGCCGGAGGAGGGGCGGCGTGGAGCCAGCCTTTGGCGTAGCCCGTTTCCACGATGGCGTGCTCGTTCTCGCGCACGGTCACGCTGCTGCCGGTCACGTCACCGCAGGTGCAGGCGGCCTCGCACAGGGCGGGGCAGACCCGGCTGGTGAACTCCGGGAAGCGGTTGGTGGCGCGCAGGCGGTGGAGTGCCAGCTCCCACTTGCCCTGATAGACCAGGTCGTTCCACTCGGGGATCAGGTTGTTCAGCGGGCAGCCCGATGCCATGCCGCCGATCATCATGCCGGCCTGGCAGAAGGGCACGCCGCAGTCCATGCAGCGGGCGGCCTGGGTCTGCTGCTCCTCGCGGGAGAGCCAGACGTGAAACTCGTTGAAATTTTCAATGCGCTCCAGCGGCGGGACATCCGTGCTGGTCTTGCGCGTGTAATCCATAAATCCAGTGATCTTGCCCATGATCCAGCCCTCCTTACTTCTTCTTCTGCACAGCGTAGAATGCTTCGATCTGTGCCTGTTCGCCGTCCAGGCCGCGCTCCTCCATGGAAGCGATGACCCGGAGCATCCGGTCGTAATCGTAGGGGAGGACTTTCTTGAACTTGGGCAGGTACTCGCTGAAGTTGTCCAGGATCTCCTTGCCGCGGGGGGAGCCGGTGGCTTCCACATGCTCGCGGATGAGCTCCTTCAGGGCGGCAACATCGTACTTGTGCTCCACAGGCTCCAGGCTCACGGTCTCCTTGTTGACCCGCTGGTAGAAATCCCAGTTCTCGTCCAAAACGTAGGCCACGCCGCCGGTCATGCCGGCCGCGAAGTTCTTGCCGGTCTGGCCCAGGACCACGACAGTGCCGCCGGTCATGTACTCACAGCCGTGGTCACCCACGCCCTCGACAACGGCGGTCGCGCCGCTGTTGCGGACGCAGAAGCGCTCACCGGCCACGCCGCAGACGAAGGCCTTGCCGCTGGTGGCACCGTAAAGGGCCACGTTGCCGGTGATGATGTTTTCCTCGGGCTTGTAGCCGATGCCCTCGGGTGGGCGGACGATGATCTTGCCGCCGGACAGGCCCTTGCCCATGTAGTCGTTGCAGTCGCCGGTCAGGCTGAGGGTCAGGCCCTTGGGAATGAACGCGCCAAAGCTCTGGCCGCCTGCGCCGATGCACTCGGCGGTGTAGACATCGTCGGGCAGGGAGCTGCCGTACTTGCGGGTGATCTCGCTGCCAAAGATGGCACCCAGGGCGCGGTCGGTGTTGGAGACCTCCAGCCGGACGCTCTGGGGTGCCTTGCTGCCCAGCTTGAACTTCTTCATCAGCACCTTCATGTCAAGGGTGTTCTCAAGGTGGAAGTCATAGGTGTCGGCAGGCACAAAGTGGACGTTGCTGTATGCAATGGCCGGGTTGTGCAGGATGCAGTCCAGATTCATCTTGGCGGCACGGCTGCCGGCAGCACTGGGCTTGACATGGAGCAGGTCGGTGCGGCCCACCAGCTCGTCGATGGTGCGCACGCCCAGCTTGGCCATGTACTCCCGCAGCTCCTGCGCCACAAAGGTCAGGTAGTTGATGATATACTCGGGCTTGCCCTTGAACCGCTTGCGCAGCTCGGGGTTCTGGGTGCAGATGCCCATGGGGCAGGTGTCCAGGTTGCAGACACGCATCATCACGCAGCCTTCGCACATCAGCAGGGAGGTGCCGAAGCCGAACTCCTCAGCGCCCAGCATACAGCTGATGGCAACATCGCGGCCGGAGAGCAGCTTGGAGTCGCTCTCAATGCGGACGCGGCTGCGCAGGCCGTTCAGGATCAGGGTCTGGTGGGTCTCGGCGATGCCCAGCTCCCAGGGCAGGCCCGCGTTCTTGATGGAGGTGCGGGGGGCTGCACCGGTGCCGCCGTCGTAACCGGAGACAAGGATGACCTGTGCGCCGCCCTTGGCAACACCGGCGGCAATGGTGCCGACACCGGCCTCGCTGACCAGCTTCACGTTGATGTTGGCGTGGCGGTTGGCGTTCTTCAGGTCATAGATCAGCTCGGCCAGATCCTCGATGGAGTAGATGTCGTGGTGGGGCGGGGGAGAGATCAGGCCCACGCCGGTGGTGCTGTGGCGGGTCTTGGCGATCCAGGGGTAGACCTTGGCACCGGGCAGGTTGCCGCCCTCGCCGGGCTTTGCGCCCTGTGCCAGCTTGATCTGGATCTCCTCGGCGGAGACCAGATACTTGCTGGTCACACCGAAGCGGGCCGAGGCTACCTGCTTGATTTTGGAGTTGCTCTCGCTCTGGTAGCGTTCCTCGGGCTCGCCGCCCTCGCCGGTGTTGCTCCGGCCGCCCAGACGATTCAGGGCGATGGCGATGGTCTCGTGGGCCTCACTGCTCAGGGCACCGTAGCTCATGGCAGCGGCTTTGAACCGCTTGACGATGGAGCTGACGGGCTCCACCTCCTCAAGGGGGATGCCGCCGTTGGGGTCATAGCTGAAGTCCAGCAGGCTGCGCAGGTGCACGCCCTCGGCACCCATGTTGTCCACGGTGCGGGTGAAGTCTTTGAAGGCCTTGTAGTCGCCCGTGAAGCAGGCTTTCTGGAACAGATGGATGGTCTGCGGGGTGAAGAGGTGCTCTTCCTTGCCGCTGCGGAACTTGTGGGCACCGCCGTCGGCCAGCTCCATGTTGATATCCAGACCCAGCGGGTCAAAGGCGGCGTTGTGGGCAGCTTCCACATCCGCCTGAATGTCCTCCAGACCGATGCCGCCCACACGGCTGACCGTGCCGGTGAAGTACTTGTCGATGACATCCTTGGAGATGCCGACCGCCTCAAAGATCTGGCTGCTCTGGTAGCTCTGGATGGTGGAGATGCCCATTTTGGAGGCAATCTTCACGATGCCGTTCAGCACAGCCTTGTTGTAGTCATCCACGGCGGCGTAGTAATCCTTGTCCAGCAGACCCTCGTCGATGAGCTGGGCAATGGTATCGTGGGCCAGATAGGGGTTGACGGCGCAGGCACCGTAGCCCAGCAGGGTGGCAAAGTGGTGCACCTCGTGGGGCTCGGCGCTCTCAAGGATGAGGGCCATGGCCGTGCTCTTCTTGGTGCGGATGAGGTACTGGGACACGGCAGAAACAGCCAGCAGGCTGGGGATGGAGACGTGGTACTCGTCGATGTCGCGGTCAGAGAGGATGATGATGTTGGCACCGTCCTTGTAGGCGCGGTCCACCTCCAGGAACACGCGGTCGATGGCCTTTTCCAGGCTGGTGTTCTTATAGTAATTGATGGACACCGTGGCGGTCTTGAAGCCGGGCACGTTCATGTGCTTGATCTTGAGCAGATCGGTGCTGGTCAGGATGGGGTTCTGCACCTTGAGCACCTTGCAGTTCTCGGGCTTGTCCTCCAGCAGGTTGCCGTGGGCACCCACATAGACGCTGGTGGAGGTGACCACCTTTTCCCGGATGGCATCGATGGGCGGGTTGGTGACCTGTGCGAACCGCTGCTTGAAGTAGTTGAACAGCGGGGGATGCTGGTCACTCAGGACAGCCAGCGGGGTGTCTGTGCCCATGGCTCCGGAAGGCTCGGCACCGGCCCGGGCCATGGGCAGGATCAGCTCCTTGATTTCCTCGTATTTGTAGCCAAAGACCTTCTGCAGGCGGGTCAGCTCCTCGCCGGTGTAGCTGGGGACCTTGATGTTGGGGATCTTCAGGTCCTTCAGCCGGACCAGATTCCGGTCGATCCACTCGCCGTAGGGCTCGCGGCTGGCGTAGTATTCCTTCAGCTTCTCGTCATCCACGACCTCGCCCTTGACGGTATCCACCAGCAGCATCTTGCCGGGGCGCAGGCGGTCTTTCATCAGGATATTGTCGGGGGCGCAGGGCAGCACGCCCACTTCAGAGGACAGGATCATCCGGCCGTCCTTGGTGATATAGTAGCGGCTGGGGCGCAGACCGTTGCGGTCCAGCACCGCGCCCACCACGTCGCCGTCGGAGAAGAGGATGGCGGCGGGGCCGTCCCAGGGCTCCAGCATGGTGGCGTAATACTGGTAGAAATCGCGCTTTTTCTGGCTGATGTTCTTGTTGTTCTCCCAGGGCTCGGGGATGGTGATCATCACCGCCAGGGGCAGGTCCATGCCGTTCATCACCATGAACTCCAGCGCGTTGTCCAGCATGGCGGAGTCCGAGCCGGAGGTGTTGATGATGGGCAGGATCTTGTTCATGTCGTCCTGCAGGATGGGGCTCTCGATGCTCTCCTCACGGGCCAGCATGGCATCGGTGTTGCCCTTGATGGTGTTGATCTCGCCGTTGTGCAGGATGAACCGGTTGGGGTGGGCACGCATCCAGCTGGGGTTGGTGTTGGTAGAAAAGCGGCTGTGCACCATGCCGATGGCGGACTCGTAATCCTCGTCCTGCAGGTCGAGGTAGAACAGGCGCAGATCGTGCACCAGGAACATGCCCTTGTAGACGATGGTGCGGCTGGACAGGCTGGGCACATAGGTGCCGTTGCTGGCCTGCTCGAACACCCGGCGGATGATGTAGAGCCTGCGGTCAAAATCAATGCCCCTGCTCACACGGGCAGGCTTTTTGATGAAGCACTGCCAGATGGAGGGCATGCAGTCCCGGGCCTTCTGGCCCACGGCATCGGGGTCTACCGGCACCCTGCGCCATGCCAGAAACTCAAGCCCCTCCTTGCGGGTGACCAGCTCAAACAGCTTCATGGCCTGTGCCCGCAGGTGCTCGTTCTGGGGGAAGAAGAACATGCCGACACCGTATTCCCGCTCGTTGCCCAGGCTGATGTTCAGCTCATCGGCCACCTTGGAAAAGAACTTGTGGCTGATCTGCAGCATGATGCCCACGCCGTCACCGGTCTTGCCCTCGGCATCCTTGCCGGCGCGGTGCTCCAGCCGTTCCACGATGCTCAGGGCATCGCTGACCGTCTGATGGCTCTTGCGGCCCTTGATGTCCACCACCGCGCCGATGCCGCAGGCATCGTGCTCGAACTGAGGGTCATACAGGCCAAGAGGCGTGGCGTTTTCCGTAAATTGATCCATTGCCTTTCCCATCCTTATCTCTCAAAATATCCTCCGGGCCGCGGCACATTCCGCAGCCAATCTTGCACAGAAAACAAAAAAGCGCCCCAGAAGGGTATAGAATACCCTTCTGGAACGCCTTTGTTCCGTTAGCTTTATTATAATGATTCGTGAAGATTGTTCAAGTGGGAGGTGCAACAAACTTTAGTGCACCAAAGCCCGCACTTCTTGTGCGCTTTGATGGGATGATGAACGCATTTCATCAAAACCTTGAAAAAACCGCCGCATCCGGCTGCCGGTCTGGGGCAGGGGATGCGGCGGTTTGCGTATGATTGCGGGGCGTTTCTGTCCTTAGTGCTTTGCGGCGCGCTGTTTGCGGTCGAAGAACCACCCGCATACCAACAGACCGATGCCAAAGATCAGAAGCACGGCAGCCAGCCAATCGGTGGTACCGGTCTGGATCAGGGTCACGGTCGTGGTGTTCTGCGTGGGCGTTTCCTCCGGCTGGGCCAACGACGCGGACGTGTCAGTCTGAGCCGGTTCCTCCGCAGGCAGCTCGCCGGGGGCCTCTGTTTCCTCGGTTTCCTCGGTTTCCTCGGGGATCTCGGTTTCCTCGGTTTCCTCGGGGATCTCGGGTTCCTCAGGCTCCTCGGGGGTCTCCGGCCCCTCAGGCTCCTCGGGGGTCTCCGGGTCTACGGGAACGACCGGAACATAGGGGTCGTCCGGGCTGTTCTTCAGGTTGGTAAAGACGACCTTGGCGGTGTCGTTCTGGGGCACAACGCCGGTCTCTGCAGGGTTGAGATTCAGCAGGGTCCAGCCGTCCTGAGCGGTTTCGGTGATGGTATAGCCCATGCCTGCGGGCAGGTTCGAGAGCGTGATGCTCTCGCCGCTTTTCAGGGTGAAGGATGCCTTGCCGTTTTTGAACGGGACACCGCACCATTTGTCGTCGATCGTGGTGATGGCATCATCATCCAGCGTGAGCTCAAAGGTGAACGCGGTGTCATAGTCGCTCGGCAGCAGTTCACCGACCGTCTCTTTGCAGACGGTCAGGCTGCCGATGCTGCCGTGTGCGGCCTTGAGGGACAGGGGGCCGGTGTAAGAAGCGACGGGTGCGACGAGAACCATGTGCAGATCCGCTTCGTCCCCGTGGGCGTTCCAGCGGGTGGTTTCATAGTCGTCATACCAGCCGGTAATGAAATCATAGCAGTCCGGGTCGCCATCCAGCTCCCAGCCGCGGCCGGTGGGGCCAAAGGTAATGGTGGCAGTCGCACCGTTCTCGATGTCGTCACCGCCTTTTGCTGCATGGTTGTTGTACAGCTGCACGTCATCCGAAAGAGTTGCTTCGCCATAGTTTCGGAGACCGCCGCCGTAGCCATACAAATCGTTAGTGGTGTTATAACGGACACAGCCGGAGAGCAGAGTCAACTTTGAATTCTCAACATTGACAACGCCACTCTCTTTGTTGTACTCGACCTGCAGGTCGACGCCGTTTTCTACAGTAAACGTTCCCTTGTTGTTAAAAATACCGTAGTAGCCATTATTGCAGGCAGAAACGATTGCGCCGGTTTCAACGGTGAAAATACCGCCGTCATTGTAAATACCGTGTCCTCCGTTACCGTCGGCAGAAATAACCGCACCGCTCTGAATTGTAAAGTAGTCATCCGCAGGGGTGTCGAAGTTGTCGTAGACGGTGTTGAAGATGCCGCAGGACCTATTATTGTTTGCAGTGACATGTGCGCCGCCCTCAATGAGGAAAAAGCCTGTTGCTACTGACAGATCGCCACCGCCTGCATAGTTGTAGATGCCATACAGATTGTTGTTTGCGGAGACATTGGCACCGCTTTTAATGGTAGTACGAGCATCAAAACTATTTGCCAAGCCAAGCTGGCTGTTGCCATCAACGATGACGGTTGCACCGCTTTCAATGTTCAGAATCCATTCGTTTAAAAGACCGGCCAGACCAACATTGTTGCAGGCATAGACGTATGCACCAGATTCAATGGTCAGTTTGCCTTCGTAGGTGGAATCATCGTAATGTTCAGCGTGCACAACTAATCCGCCAGCACAGCCGGGGTCACTTGCACCGTTGCGCTCACAGAAGACCTTCGCACCGCCGCAGATCACACTTTCTGCGCCGACGCCGAGACCACCGACACCGTTGTCAGAAGCAATCAAAGTGGAATCGCCATCTACTTCAAGTTCACCGGCAAAAACACCAAAGCCATAGGAACCACCGGTGTTGTTTTCGGTTGCTTTGATCGTAGAAGAAAGCAGCGTCACTTTGCCGTCATAGCAGGCAAGACCAAAACCGTAACCATGACAACCGTTCTTCTCCAGCACGACTTCGGAAGAAGTCAATGTTAAGTCCAGCGGGTCGATCAACAGACCAGCGTGATAGCAACCGGTAACTTCCAAATAAGAACTATTGATCTCGATTTTGCCTTCGTTAGGATCATAATTGGTTTGCTCAGCATAAATGCCACTCGCATCATAACCGTTGAAATCGCGGATCACAGCGTATGTGCCGTTATCCAGATACAGGTTACTTCCGCGCTCCATGTAGAGACCGGCACCGTTGGCATTAGGCGTATCCGAAATCAATTCGAAGTTGACGTCATCCAAACGCAAGTTTGTGCTGGTGATCAGGTTGGCCGCGCCGCCATTCTGATTGGGATGGATATGCGCATAAATGTGCAGCGTGAGATTCTCAAACGTAATGTTACTGCCGCTTGCATAGATGCCAATCCCTTTCAGCGTCAGCTTGTGGGTACCGCCGCCGGAAATGGTCAGGGTCTTGTTATCGAACGTAAGACCTTCATCCAGCTCAATGTTCTTCAGCAGGTCGATCTGGTCGCCAGGTATCGCCATGCTGATCGCCTCGTCCAGTGTAGAGTAGTAAATATCGCCGATCTTGCACACAGGCGGGGTTGTGGTGCTGCCGTCGTCGTCCGCAGGGTCATCGTCACCCGATCCCTTGTCAAGAGTTTTGGGGGTGGGATTCCCTGCGGGCAGGTCATCCGTTGCTTCATCGCGGTCCGCATCCGCAAGGTCATCGTCACCCGGTCCCTTGTCAAGAGTTTTGGGGGTGGGATTCCCTGCGGGCAGGTCATCCGTTGCTTCATCGCGGTCCGCATCCGCAAGGTCATCGTCACCCGGTCCCTTGTCAAGAGTTTTGGGGGTGGGATTCCCTGCGGGCAGGTCATCCGCTGGTGCTTCATCGTTGTCCGCATTCACGACAGCGAGCTGCTGTTCCCGTGAATCATCAAGGGAGTAGGGAACGGTGGAAAGGTCACTCCAGTCCAGAATGGTGCCGTCCGGATCCGTGATGGTGGGGTCGGGGCTCAGTGCAAGTACACTCAGCGGCAGAACATGAAGCAGCAATCCGATGGTAAGTATCACTACGAACCATCTCTTTTTCATAATTTTTTCTCCTCCTCTTTCTAAAATATAGTACATTTTGTGTACTGCTAATATAGTAGCATCGGATGTTCGGAAATACAAGAGGTTCAAACGAATTTGAAACCGAAAGATCCAAATTTTTGAAGCGGCGGGGAACCGCGCCGGAGTTTCTCCGGAAAATGATTCCTGCACAGGAGTGAAAGCTTGTTCCTGCGCCGGAAATTCCCAGAAATTATGAAAAAGTTTCGACACAAGAAAAACTCCCGGGAAATCCCGGGAGCATAGCAGAAACGAAGCAAGAAATTCCCTGCGGCGGCAGTCAGCGTCCCAGAATGGTCCGCAGGTCCTCTTCCGGGGTCGTGACGGCCATCAGGTTGTAGCGCCGCTGAAGCTCCTGCACGACCCCCGGAGAGAGAAAGGCCGGGAGGGTGGGGCCGAGGCGGATGTTCCGGATGCCCAAAGCCAGCAGGGCGATCAGGATGCAGACTGCCTTCTGCTCGAACCAGCAGAGCACCAGCGAGAGCGGCAGGTCGTTGACGGTGCAGCCGAAGGCATCGGCCAGAGCCAGTGCGATCCGGATGGCGCTGTATGCGTCGTTGCACTGGCCCACATCGAGGATGCGGGGCAGGCCAGTGCCGGGCACTGTGCCCAGAGGCAGATCGTTCAGCCGGAATTTTCCGCAGGCAAGGGTCAGAATGACCGTATCCGGCGGTGTCAGCCGGGCAAACTCGGTGTAATAACGGCGGGTGGGCCGGGTACCGTCGCAGCCGCCCACCAGGAAGAAATGGCGGATCTGCCCGCTTTTCACGGCCGTAACGATCTCATTGGCGTGGGAGAGCACAGCGCTCCGCGCAAAGCCGGTGGTGACCGTTTTGCCGCCGTTCATGCCCGGGATGATGGTATCCTCCGGGTAGCCGCCCAGTTCCAGCGCTTTCCGGATGACGGGGGTGAAGTCCCGGTCTTCCCCGATGTGCGGCACCCCGGGATAGGAGACCACCGAGGTGGTAAAGACCCGGTCGGCGTAGCTGGGGCGCAGCGGCATGATACAGTTTGTGGTGAAGAGGATGGGGGCGGGGATGTCCTCAAACTCCGACTGCTGGTTCTGCCAGGCGGTGCCGAAATTTCCCTTGAGGTGCGAATAGCGCTTTTTCAGCTCCGGATAACCGTGGGCGGGCAGGAGTTCTGAGTGGGTATAAACGTTGATGCCCTTGCCCTCGGTCTGGGCCAAAAGCTGCTGGGTGTCGTAAAGGTCGTGGCCGGAAATGACGATGAAAGGCCCTTTCTCGATGGTCAGAGGGACTTCTGTCGGTTCCGGTTCGCCAAAGGCACCGGTGTTGGCATGATCCAGCAGTTCCATGGTGCGGAAGCTGGCTTCTCCGGTCCTTTGCACCAGGAGCCAAAGCTCCTCCATGGATAGCCCCGAGGTGCCCACTGCCTTCAGGGCGGTACAGTAAAATTTGTCCAGCTCCGGGTCGATGCGGCCCAGCACCCGAGCATGATAGTTATAAGCGGCCATTCCCCGCAGGCTGAACAGCACAAAGCATTTCAGGCTTCGCACATCAGGGTCAGGCTCCTGCCAGAGCTGCTGCATATCATAGTCCTCGGCAATGCCCGGACAGGCGGCGTGGATCTTCTCGATCAGCTGCCCGACGGTGTGCTCGTCAAAATTTACATTGGTGATGGTGGTGAACAGCCCCTGCATCAGCAGCAAAGCCTGCTCCGGAGCCGGAGCACGGCCTTCGCCAATGAGCTGCTCCGCATACCGGATCAGGGCACCGGTCAGCCGGTCCTGCGCCGCTGCGGTCGGAGCCGATTTCCCGCACACGCCTGCCCGACCGGTACAGGCAGTCCCGTTGGCCGCCTGCTCACATTGGAAACAAAACATCTGCTCGTCCATAAAAATACTCCCTTCGCTTTCTGGCAAAGGGAGTATGGACAACGGACAGAGGAAATATGCAGGAAAAAAAAGGGCCGCATCCCTTCGGATGCAGCCCTCAGAAAAGGAATGCTTAGTAGGTGATGCCCTGAGCCATCATGGCGGTGGCCACCTTCAGGAAACCGGCGCAGTTTGCACCGACCATCAGGTTGCCCTCGGAACCGGCAGCAACGGAAGCATCGTAGGAAGCGTGGAAGATGCCCTCCATGATGCCCTTCAGCTTGGCATCCACTTCCTCAAAGCTCCAGCTCAGGCGCTCGGAGTTCTGGCTCATCTCCAGACCGGAGGTGGCCACGCCGCCGGCGTTGGCTGCCTTTGCGGGTCCGTACAGGACACCGTTGGACAGGTAGACCTCGATGGCCTCGGGCGTGCTGGGCATGTTTGCGCCCTCGCAGACAACGGTGCAGCCGTTCTTGACCAGAGCCTCAGCGGACTCCTTGTTGATCTCGTTCTGGGTCGCGCAGGGCAGGGCGATGTCGCAGGGGACAGTCCAGACCTTGGAGCAGTCGGCAACGTAGGTTGCACCGGCGTGGGTCTCGGCGTACTCCTTGATGCGGCCGCGGCGGACTTCCTTCAGCTCCTTGACGTAAGCCAGATCAATGCCGTTGGGGTCGTAGACGTAGCCGTTGGAATCGGACATGGTAACGACCTTTGCGCCCAGAGACTGGGCCTTCTGGCAGGCATAGATGGCAACATTGCCGGAGCCGGAGATGACCACGGTCTTGCCCTCAAAGCTGTCGTTGCGCATACACTTCAGAGCCTCGGCGGTGAAGTAGCACAGGCCGTAGCCGGTGGCCTCGGTACGGGCCAGAGAGCCGCCGAAGGTCAGGCCCTTGCCGGTGAGCATACCGCCCTGGAAGCTGTTGGTCAGGCGCTTGTACTGGCCGAACATGTAGCCGACCTCGCGGCCGCCGACACCGATATCACCGGCGGGGCAGTCCACGAACTGGCCGATGTGGCGGTACAGCTCGGTCATGAAGCTCTGGCAGAAGCGCATCACTTCCATGTCGCTCTTGCCGTGGGGGTCAAAGTCAGAGCCGCCCTTGCCGCCGCCCATGGGCAGGGTGGTCAGGCTGTTCTTGAAGGTCTGCTCAAAGCCCAGGAATTTCAGGATGCCCTGGTTGACAGAGGGGTGGAAGCGCAGGCCGCCCTTGTAGGGGCCGATGGCGCTGTTGAACTGGACGCGGTAGCCGCGGTTCACCTGGACCTTGCCCTGATCATCGACCCAGGGCACACGGAAGGTGATGATGCGCTCGGGCTCGACCAGACGCTCGATCAGGCCAGCCTTCTCGTACTCGGGATGCTTCTCCACCACGGGCTGGATGCTCTCCAGCACCTCGCGGACAGCCTGCAGGAACTCAGGCTCATTGGCATTGCGCTGTGCAAGGCCATCGTAAACGCGCTTCAGGTATTCATTCGTCAGCATAATAGAATACTCCTTTTCCCATGATTTACACTCGCTCTGCCCACTATCACAGAGCGCTTCACCATTATAAAGCATTGTGCGGCGATTTACAAGAGAGGAAATCGGAAAATGTTTCAGTGAAGCCAAAATAAAAATGAATCCGCTTCACAGCGTCAGTGGCCGGCGGCGCTGGGGATCTCCTGCAGCTCAAAGCGGTATTCCTGCGCGGCATCGGGGTATTTTGCCTTATCCACGGGGCTGAGGAACATGGCAAGGGGCCGCAGCCAGAGTCCGCCGTCCCCGTAGAGCTTGCGGTAGACCACAAAAGGCTCCCCCGTTTCGGAATCGTTGGCAACGGCCTCCACCAGATAAAAGTCGCCCTTGAAGTGCCGGTATACCCGGCCGATCTTGAGTTCGTTCGGCATTTGGATTCTCCTTTCTGCAGGGATATTCAAAAAATCCCCCGCAGGCGGCTGGCGCTGGCGGGGGACAGGCGCATGATTTACTTCTTCAGCAGCTTCTCGCAGGCATCGGCGGCACCCTCAAGGTACTGGCCGGGGTAGGCCTCGATCATGCCGGCATCAGAGCAGGCAGCCAGCTGGGGGTCGATGGGGCACTTGGCCAGCACGGGCAGGCCGTGCTTTGCGGCCACCTCATCCACATGGCTCTCGCCGAACACGCTGATCTTCTTGCCGCAGTCGGGGCAGACGATGTAGCTCATGTTCTCCACGATGCCCAGCATGGGTACCTTCATCATCTCAGCCATGTTCACGGCCTTGGCCACGATCATGCTGACCAGCTCCTGGGGGCTGGCAACGACCACGATGCCGTCCACGGGCAGGCTCTGGAACACAGTCAGGGGCACATCGCCGGTTCCCGGAGGCATGTCCACAAACAGGAAGTCTACGTCCTTCCAGACCACATCGGTCCAGAACTGCTTGACCGCACCGGCGATCACGGGGCCGCGCCACACAACGGGGTCCTCCTCGTTCTCAACCAGCAGGTTGATGCTCATCACATCAATGCCCATCCGGCTCTGGATGGGCCAGCAGCCCTTTTCATCGGCCATGGCACGGCCATGGATGCCGAACAGCTTGGGAATGGACGGGCCGGTGATGTCGGCATCCAGGATGCCGCAGTGGTAGCCCCGGCGGGCCATGGCGCAGGCCAGCAGGGCACTGGTCATGCTCTTGCCGACACCGCCTTTGCCCGAAACAACGCCGATGACCTTTTTCACGCTGCTGTTGGGGTTGGGGGCATCGTGCTCAGGTGCGGCGGTGCGGGAAGAACATGCTGCCCCGCAGGTGGAACAGTCATGGGTACATTCTTCGCTCATACTCTAACCTTTTCTCCTTTATCTTAATTAGACAGATCGTCTTGACCAACCCATATCATACCATAAAACCGGGTGGGAAACAACCCACAGGGGCGCTCATCTTCACAAGAGTGCATATTGCCCGGGAAAGACCGCATACACTGAACCGAACGCCTGTGCGGGGGAAGGAGGAAGACCATGGGGCAGAGCTACCTGAAAAACGCCGCCCTCCTGACCGGGGCGGATGTCCTGCTGCGGCTGGCCGGGATGGGCCTGCGCATCTATCTGGCCAACGCCCTGGGCGGCGAGGGGATGGGGCTGTACCAGCTGGTGCTGGCGGTCTACGCGCTCTTTGTCACGCTGGCAACGGCGGGGGTCTCGGTGGCGGCCACCCGGCTGATGGCTGAGGAATTGGCCCGGGGCCGGGCACAGGCGCGGGGGATGCTGGTGCGCCTGGCGGGCACGGGGCTGCTGCTGGGTGCGGCGGCCATGGCGGCGCAGTACGGGCTGGCCGGGGCCGCTGCCCGGTGGTGGCTGGGAGATGTGCGGGCGGCAGGCGCGCTGCGGGTGTCGGCCTTCGGGATGCCCTGGATGGCCCTCTCGGCTGTGCTGCGGGGGTTCTTTATCGCCCGGCGGCGGGTGGAGCCCAACGTGCTGAGCCAGCTGGTGGAGCAGAGTGTGCGGATCGGGATCATCTGGTACGCGTTGGAATGGGGGAGCGCGCAGGACGTGAGTGCCCGCTGCACGGCGGTGCTGGCCGCCACGGCGGTGAGCGAAGCGGTGTCGGCCTGCATCCTGCTGCTGTTTTACCGTGGGGAGGCGGTGCGTGCGTTCGGCGCAGAAAAGGCCCGACGGCCTGCCGACCCTGCCCGGCGGCTCTGGGAGATCCTGTGGCCGGTGGAGGGCGGGAGGTGCCTTGCCAGTGCCCTGCATACGGCGGAGAACATGCTGGTGCCCGCCTGCCTGACGGTCTGCCTGCTGGATGCCGGGGGCCGCAGCGCCGCGGTGGCCCAGTACGGCAGCCTGAAGGGGATGGCCCTGCCTCTGCTCACCTTTCCCTTTGGGCTGCTGGGGAGCCTTTCGGTGCTGCTGATGCCTGAGATCACCCAGGCCCACATCCGGGGCGAGCGCGCCCGGCTGGACTGCCTGCTGGACCGAATGCTCCGGCTGACGGGCTGCTTCTCGGCGCTGGCGGGGGCGCTGTTCTGGGTGTGGGGCGAGCCGCTGGCCCTGCTGCTCTACCACAGCCGGGAGGCCGGGTTCTATCTGCGGGTGCTGGGCCCGGCCATGCCGCTGATGTATCTGGAAAGCATGGTGGACGGTGCCATGAAGGGGATGGGGGAGCAGAAGGCCGTGTTCCGGTACAGCCTGTGGGACGCGGTGCTTCGCATTGCGGGGGTGCTGCTCCTCCTGCCCAGATGGGGGATGAAGGGCTTTTTGTGGGTGATCCTGCTGTCCAGTGCCTATACCTGCCAGATGAATACGGCCCGTCTGCTGCACGTCAGCGGGCTGCAGCCCAGGCTCTGGCGGTGGCTGGGGGCTCCGGCGCTGGCGGCACTGGTCTCAGCGGGGGCGGGCGAGGGCCTGCGCACTCTGCTGGCGGGGTGGCTGGGCAGCGGGAGCACGCCCACCCGGCTGGCGGCGCTCTGCGCGGGCGGCTTTGGCATGGCGGCAGTCTGCCTTGCCGTGCAGTGGCCGCTGGGGCTGGGCGAAGAGGTGCGGGCCATCCTGCGGACAGAAAAATCCCGCAGGGAGCGGCAGAAAAGCCCGGAGAATCGGAATTGTTCTGGACACAGGGGGGAGAATTGAGTATAATACAATGGATATTATGGCGGAACAGGCGCATGGGGCTTTGGACCCTGTGGCCGGCAACGCCGGGAAAAACGGGTGCGGACAGATCCCGCCCCGATGCAAAAGAGGATTTTTGTGAAGAAAACAAAGAAGCTTGTGCCGCAGGTGCTGCTGCGCCGGATGATCCTGGTGCTGCTGGACGCGGCCATCGTGATATTCAGCTTTTACTTTGCCCTGCTGCTCCGGGCCGACGGCGCGGTGGAGGCCAGCTGGTGGCCCCACAACCGTGCCCTGCTCTACCAGAATCTGCCCTGGATCGTGGCGCTCTACCTGCTCAGCTTTCTGGCGGGCGGGCTGTACCATGTGCTCTGGAAGTATGCCGGGGAGCGTGACCTCATCCGTCTGGGCGGCATGATCGCCGTGCCCACGGGGGTGGTCTATTTCGTGAACCATTTCTGCGTCCACGGCGTGCTGTTCGATTCTGCCAACGCCATGGCCGCTGTCCTCATCTTCCTGCTGGTGGGGGGCAGCCGTCTGGCATGGCGGCTCTTCCTGAACCACCCCATCGGCGAGCGGCTGCGGGGCGTGCCCAACAAGGACCCCAACCGCCCCGTGATGATCGTGGGCGCGGGCGAGGCCGGTGCCTGGGCCATCAATGTCTGCAAATCCAACAGCAGCTACGGCCACCCCGTTGTGGCGGTGGACGATGACCTGGTCAAGCAGGGGCAGACCATCCACGGCGTGCCGGTCAAGGGCACGCTGGAGCAGATCCCCCAGCTCTGCACCCAGTACAACATCCACAACATCATCATTGCCATCCCCACCCTGCGGGGCAGCAGGCTGAACCATGTCATCGACCTCTGCGTTTCCACCCACTGCCCGGTGCAGATCCTGAGCGACCCCCAGCTGGTGGGCAGCAACGGCCCCCAGCAGGGTGCGTTCCGTGAGTTGAACACCGCCGATTTCCTCTCCCGTGACGAGGTCACGCTGGACAACGAGAAGATCTCCGGCTACCTCACCGGCAAGACCGTGCTGGTAACGGGCGGCGGCGGCTCCATTGGCAGTGAGCTCTGCCGCCAGGTGATGCGCTTCCGGCCCGGCAAGCTGCTGATCTTTGATATCTACGAGAACTGCGCCTACGAGCTGCTGATGGAGCTGCAGCAGAAGTACGGCCGCGATATCCCCGTGACCGTGCTGATCGGCTCCATCCGGGATAAAAAGCGGCTGGACGAGGTATTTGAGACCTACCACCCCACCGTGGTGTTCCATGCAGCGGCCCACAAGCATGTGCCGCTGATGGAGATCAGCCCCGCTGAAGCCGTGAAGAACAATGTGCTGGGCACCAAGAACCTGCTCACCAGCGCCAGCGAGCACGACGTGGAGCGGTTCGTCCAGCTTTCCACCGACAAGGCGGTCAATCCCACCAGCGTGATGGGCTGCACCAAGCGGATCTGTGAGATGCTCATCCAGACCTTTGCGGGCAATACCGACATGAAGTGCGTGGCGGTCCGCTTTGGCAACGTGCTGGGCAGCCATGGCAGCGTGATCCCGCTGTTCGAGGCTCAGATCAAGAAGGGCGGCCCCGTCACCCTGACCGACCCCAACATCGAGCGTTACTTTATGACCATTCCCGAGGCGGCCCAGCTGGTGCTGCAGGCGGGTGCGCTGGCCGAGGGCGGCAGCATCTATGTGCTGGACATGGGCGAGCCGGTCAAGATCATGGATCTGGCCAAGCAGCTCATCCGCTTTTACGGCTACGAGCCGGGCGTGAATATGGAGATCAAGATCGTGGGCCTGCGCCCGGGCGAGAAGCTCTACGAGGAGCTGATGATGGACGAGGAGCAGGGCAAGATGCGCCGCACCGAGCACAACAAGATCTTTGTGGCATCGCCCCGGGACATCGACCTGGCCGTGTTCTACCAGCAGCTGCAGGATCTTGCCGCTGCCGCCCAGCACAACGACGAGGGCGTGGTGGATCAGCTGGAAAAGATGATCCCCACCTTTACCCCCACCAGAAAGAACCTGAAGACCTGATGCTATTGCACCGGAAACTGCCGGTGACGCTATAAAAACGAGAGGGAAGTATATTATGGAAAAGAGACCGTTTCTGACCGAAGAGCAGGCCCAGGAGATCATCCAGGACGTGCCCACCCCGTTCCACGTCTACGACGAAAAGGGCATCCGTGAGAACGCCCGCCGCATCAACAAGGCCTTTAGCTGGAACAAGGGCTTCCGGGAGTATTTTGCCGTCAAGGCGCTGCCCAACCCCATCATCCTGCAGATCCTGAAGGAAGAGGGCTGCGGCGTGGACTGCTCCTCCCTGACCGAGCTGATGCTGAGCGAGGCCTGCGGCTTTACCGGCAGCGATATCATGTTCTCCTCCAACCAGACCCCCGTGGAGGACATGAAGAAGGCATACGAGCTGGGCGCATACATCAACCTGGACGATGCCACCATGGTGGACTTCCTGGACCGTGTGGCCGGGATCCCCGAGAACATCTTCTGCCGCTACAACCCGGGCGGGACCTTCCAGCTGGGCGAGAGCGAGGAAGGCTTCCAGGTCATGGACAAGCCCGGCGATGCCAAGTACGGCATGACCGAGGAGCAGATGATCGACAGCTATAAGAAGCTGATGGCAAAGGGTGCAAAGAACTTTGGTATCCATGCCTTCCTGGCCTCCAACACCATCTCCGATGCCTATTACCCTGAGCTGGCAGGCATCCTGTTCCAGCTGGCAGTCCGTGTGCAGAAGGCCACCGGTGCCCACATCGGCTACATCAACCTGTCCGGCGGCGTGGGCATCCCCTACCGCCCCGACCAGACCGAGAACGATATCATGGCCATCGGTGAGGGCGTGCGCCGGAAGTTTGAGGAGATCCTTGTGCCCGCAGGGATGGGCGATGTGGCCATCTTCACCGAGATGGGCCGCTTCACCACCGGCCCCTACGGTGCGCTGGTGGCAACTGCCATCCACGAAAAGCACATCTACAAGGAATACATCGGTCTGGATGCCTGCGCTGCCAACCTGATGCGCCCCGCCATGTACGGCGCTTACCACCACATCACCGTGCTGGGCAAGGAGAACGCCCCCTGCGACCACAAGTACGATGTGGTCGGCGGCCTGTGCGAGAACAACGACAAGTTCGCCATTGACCGGATGCTGCCCAAGATCGACATCGGCGACCTGATCTACATCCACGACACCGGTGCGCATGGCTCCGCCATGGGCTACAACTACAACGGCAAGCTCCGCAGCGCCGAGGTCCTGCTCTGCGAGGACGGCTCTCACCGCCTCATCCGCCGCGCTGAGACCCCCCGCGACTACTTTGCAACGCTGGACTTCCTGCCCGCCATGAAGCCCCTGTTCGAGGGCTACGACGACTGAGCTCCCCTGAAAACCTGCGAGGTGTGATATGTTTTTTGGATTCCAGCTTACCTGCGGCCTGATGATGGTCTTTTACGGCTACTCGGTGATGAAGAATCCCCGCGTGTGGGGAGATCAGGGCCGTCAGGCGGTCAAGGCGGAGAATTTCCCGGAATACTGCCGCCAGAACGGCCTGTTCTTCCTGAAGGCGGGCCTGATCATGGCGCTCATCGGCGCGCTGGACGCACTGGTGAGCCTTTCCGGCGCGCTCTACGTGCTGCTGTATCTGTTCGGGCTGGCGTTCTCGTTCTATCCGCTGGTCAAATGGTGCCGAGAGAACGAGGGCTTCTCCTGGCCCTGGCCCCATGTGGAAAGCGAGAAGAAGCGGATCAGAAAGCTGCGCAGGGAGCAGGAACAGGAGCAGCAGGGCGGCTCTGAGAAAAAATAAGAAAGAACCGGAACGCGGCGCTCTCCCTGAAGAAGGGAGGGCGCTGCTTTTGTCTGCTGAAGTTTCGACCCTTGACAGCCGGAGCTGCAGAACCTATAATGAAACCACGATGACCCCTCTTGAAACACATTTGGAGGTACAAAACCATGATCAACTATCCCAAGAATTATGCTCCTCTGGCGGAAGAGGAAATGGAGTACACCAGCGGCGGCCTGTCCATCAACTGGATGGCACTGGGCTCCACCGTTATGGGCGTGGCCACCAGTATGCTGGCCTACCTGAATGTCTCCAACATTGCCGGTGTGGCGGTCCAGCTGCAGAAGAAGGACCCCGAGAAGTACCCTGAGCCGGAAGGCACCATCAACGGCAACCTCATCATTGATTCCACCCTGACCTACTTCTCCAGCGTGGCAGGCATCGGCATGGGCCTGCTGAACATCGCTGCGGGCGTGGGCACCGTCTATCTGGGCATGAAGTCCGGTTCTTAAAAATTAGCACTGGACATTTGAGCCAAAACGTGGTATACTTCTTTCTGCATTCGCGGGCATCGTACATCGGCTAGTATATCAGCCTTCCAAGCTGAGGAGGTGGGTTCGATTCCCATTGCCCGCTCCATGCAGAAAAGGCGCTGATTCGTAAAGAATCGGCGCTTTTTGTTTTGCCTGTAACCCACTTGACAATGGCAGCCTGATCCGCTATACTGAATATAGGATAAAACCACTATTTCATGGAGGCGGCGGCGTGCAGGAATACGAGATCGAATTTTATGACAAAGCCGATGGCTCCGAACCGGCGAAAGAGTTTATTCTGGCTCTGGATGCGAAAATGCGGGCCAAGGTCGTGCGCACGGTCGGGCTTCTCCGGGAGGAAGGGCCTTCATTGCGGGAGCCGTACTCCAAGCATCTGGAGGATGGCATTTTTGAGATCCGCACCAAGTTCGGCTCCGACATTACCCGTGTGCTGTACTTTTTTGTGATCGGCAGAAGGATCATCCTTACGAACGGCTTTGTCAAAAAGACGCAGAAGACACCTGCTTCCGAGATCGCACTTGCAAAGCAGTACCGTGCCGATTATCTCAGCCGAAAGGAGTGCTCCAAATGACCAATTTCAATGATTTTCTCAACGAACAGATGAAAGACCCTGAGTTCAAGGCAGAGTGGGATGCCCTTGACCCCGAATTTGCTGTGATCGAGGCGATCCTTGCCGCCCGGAAGGAAAGCGGACTGACCCAGCAGCAGCTTTCCGAGCGCACCGGCATTGCCCAGACAGACATCAGCAAGCTGGAGCGCGGCAACGGAAATCCTTCGCTTCGCACCCTGCAGCGGCTGGCTGCCGGGATGGGAATGCGGGTCAAGATCGAATTTGTTCCGGCAAAGTGAACCTCAAAGCAGATGGCCTGCGGGCTGTCTGCTTTTTTGATGGGGAGAGCTTGTTCACTTTACCTGTTTACTTTGAAGCGATTTTATAGTAAAATAAGATGAATAAATCAGGGGCAGGGGAAACTTTGGCCTGATGAGAGAAATGATTTAGGTGGTGTATTGATATGGCATTGAAATATCAGCGGATCCTTCTGAAGATCAGCGGCGAGGCCCTGGGCGGCGAAAAGGGCACCGGCTTTGACGAGCCGACCATGGACGCGATCTGCGGCGGCGTGAAAAAGGCCCACGACCTGGGCGTTCAGATCGGCATCGTGGTGGGCGGCGGCAACTTCTGGCGCGGCCGTTCCAGCGGTAAGATGGAGCGCACCCTGGCCGACAAGATCGGAATGCTGGCGACAGTGATGAACGCGCTGGCTGTCTCCGACAAGCTGGAGCAGCTGGGTGTGGAGACCGAGGTGTTCACCTCCATCACCATGCCGCAGGTGGCCCCCGCCTTTACCCGCAAGGATGCCCTGAAGGCCATGGCAGACGGTAAGATCGCCATCTTCGGCGGCGGCACCGGCAACCCCTTCTTTTCCACCGATACCACCACGGCCCTGCGTGCTGTTGAGGTGAGTGCGGACATCATGTTCAAGGCCACCATGGTGGATGGCGTGTACGACAAGGACCCCCACAAGTACCCCGATGCCAAAAAGTACGACACCCTGACCTTTACCAAGGTGCTGGAGGATCGTCTGGCTGTGATGGACGGCACTGCCGCCACCCTCTGCCGCGACAACAAGCTCCCCATCCTGGTCTTTGACCTGGCCGACCCGGACAACATTGCAAAGGCCGTGCAGGGGGAGAATGTGGGCACCCTGGTCTACGAGGGCTGAGCATAGCCCGCATCCCCGTACCATAGAATGGAACAGGCAGCAATTGCAGCGCCTGTGCAGAACAATATATAACAGGAGAAAAGGACAATGAGCAGCAACACCAAGGCATTTGAAGAAAAGATGAAGAGCTCCGTGGAGCATCTGGACCGCGAGCTGGCCGCTGTGCGTGCAGGCCGCGCCAACCCCGCCGTTCTGGACAAGGTGAGCGTGGACTACTACGGTGCCCCCACTCCCATCCAGCAGGTGGCCTCTGTGGCCGTGAGCGAGGCCCGCACCCTGACCATTACCCCCTGGGACCGCACCCTGCTGCGCGCCATCAGCAAGGCAATCATGGCCAGCGACGTGGGCATCACCCCCATTGATGACGGCTCCACCATCCGCCTGAACTTCCCGGCCCCCACCGAGGAGCGCCGCAAGCAGCTGGCAAAGGAAGTTGCCAAGCTGGGCGAGGAGGCCAAGGTGGCCGTGCGCAATGTCCGCCGCGATGCCATGGACAAAGCCAAGGCCATGAAGAAGGCCGGTGAGCTGACCGAGGATACCCAGAAGACCATGGAAGAAGAGGTCCAGAAGCTGACCGATAAGTATATCAAGAACATCGACGCAGCCGTTGAGGAAAAGCAGAAGGAGATCATGTCCGTCTGATCGCCGCGGCGAAACGAAACGTGTGAGGTGCCGTGCGCTGGAACGAGTGCGCGGCACTTTTTGCCGGAACCGGGGCAGGGAACCCCCGCCCCGCAAACGCAGGAGAATGATTATGAACCATCCCAAAGAATTTGCCGAGGGCCTTTCCATCGGCATCATCATGGACGGCAACGGCCGCTGGGCCAAGCAGCGGGGCCTGCCCCGCACCGCGGGCCACAAAAAGGGTGCCGCCGTGTTTCAGGATATCGCCAACTACTGCGAGGAGCTGGGCGTTTCATCCGTGACCTTCTACGCCTTCTCCACCGAGAACTGGAAGCGCCCGCTGGAAGAGGTCTCTGCCATTATGAAGCTGTTCGGCGAGTATCTGCTCAAGGGCTTCAACTATAAGGACCGCAACATCCGCATCAAGTTCCTGGGGGACCGGGCCGCGCTGGATCAAAAGCTCCAGAAGCTGATGAATGAGCTGGAGGAGGACTCCGCCGCCAAGACCGGCATGACCCTGAACATTGCCGTGAACTACGGCGGCCGCCCCGAGATCGTGCGGGCCGCCCGGCAGCTGGCCCAGCAGGTGGCAGAGGGCACCCTCAAGCCCGAGGACATCACCGAAGAGATGATGAGCGACCACATGTATACCGCCGGCCAGAAGGACCCGGATTTCATCCTGCGTCCCTCGGGCGAGAAGCGCCTTTCCAACTTCATGCTCTGGCAGGCCGCCTACGCCGAACTGGTGGAGATGGATGTGCTCTGGCCTGATTTCACCCGGGATGACCTGGATGCCGCCATCACGGAGTTCAACAAGCGCTCCCGCCGGTTTGGCGGCATCTGACCCTTGCAATTCCCAAAAGGAGAAATTTGAATGAAAACTCGTATCATAACCGCAATTGTGGGCATCCTCGTCCTGATCGGGGTGCTGTTCACCTTTGACACGCTGGTGTTCAATTTTGTCATTGCCGCCATCACCCTGATCGCCATCCACGAGGTCTTCAAGGCCCTGGGCTTTGGCAGAAAGGATTGGCCCATGTACGCCGTGTTCGTGCCCTACACCCTGCTGATCATGCTGTCCAGCTATCAGGTGTGGCGGCGGCTGGTCATGCCGGCCTCCTTTTTGATGGTGCTGTTCTTCGGCATCTATCTGGTGGTGCGCAACGCACAGGTGGATTTTGCAAAAGCCAGCGGTCTGGTGATGTTTTCCGGTATCGTGATCTTCTGCTTCTACTCCTTTATCCGTTTGAAGGAGCTGCTGCCGGTGGAGACCTACGGCTATGACGCGATGTTCTTTATTCTGCTCATCCTCTGCTTTGCCTGGGGCGGCGATACCTGCGCCTACTTTGCAGGCAGAGCCTTTGGCAAGCACAAACTCTGCCCCGTGGTCAGCCCCAAAAAGACCGTGGAGGGAGCCATTGGCGGCGTGCTGGGCACCATGGTGTTCGGCGTGGTCGCCACCGTCATCTACTCCATTGCGGCCAACCGGATGGAGGCGTTCACCCGCACCAACATCGGCGTTTCCATGTACCTGATCATTGCCCTGCTGGCCTGCGTGGCCGCTGTGCTGGGCATCTACGGCGACCTGTTCGCCAGCGTGGTCAAGCGCCAGTGCGGCATCAAGGATTATGGCACCATCTTCCCGGGCCACGGCGGCATTCTGGACCGCTTCGACAGCGTCATGTTCATTGCGCCGTTTGTCACCATGGTGGTCATCGCTGTTTTCTATCACTGAATGCAGGAGGTAGCTTATGTCTAAAAAAATCACGCTGCTGGGTTCTACCGGTTCCATCGGCACCCAGAGCCTGGATGTCATCCGTGCCCAGGGGTATGAGGTGTTCGGCCTTTCCGCCCACAGCCATGTGGAGAAGATCCTGGAGCAGATCCAGGAGTTCCACCCCCGGTATGTCTGCATGACCGACCCCGATGCCGCCGCCCGGCTGGACGCGGCTCTGGCGGGCCGTGCCAACGCCCCCCGGCTGCTGACCGGCCCCGAGGGCCTGAAGGAGCTGGCCGCCATGGAAGGCCCCGATGTGGTGCTGAACAGTGTGGTGGGCATCGCCGGTCTGGGTGCCAGCCTGACCGCCATTGAGAGCGGCCACGATCTGGCCCTTGCCAACAAGGAGAGCCTTGTCACGGGCGGTCACCTGGTGACCCAGGCCGTGGCAAAGCACGGCGTGAAGCTGCTGCCTGTGGACAGCGAGCACTCCGCCATCTTCCAGTGCCTGCAGGACAAGGAGAGCGCAAAGAGCCTGACCAAGATCCTGCTCACGGCCTCCGGCGGCCCCTTCTTCGGCATGAAGACCGAGGAGCTGCGGGGCAAGACCAAGGCTGATGCCCTCAAGCACCCCAACTGGAACATGGGTGCCAAGATCACCATCGATTCTGCCACCCTGATGAACAAGGGTCTGGAGCTGATCGAGGCGGTCTGGCTGTTCGGCCTGCCCCCCGAGAAGATCCAGATCGTGGTGCAGCGCCAGAGCATTGTCCACTCTGCCGTGCAGTACAGCGATAACTCCATCATCGCCCAGCTGGGCGTGCCCGATATGCGCATCCCCATCCAGTATGCCCTGACCTACCCGGCCCGTGTGCCCGGTGTGGTGCCCGAGCTGGACTTTACCACCCTGAAGCTGCTGACCTTCGATGTGGCCGACGAGGAGACCTTCCGCTGCCTGGCTGCCTGCAAAAAGGCCATCAAGAAGGGCGGTCTGGGCCCCTGCGCCGCCAACGGTGCCAACGAGGAGGCAGTCAAGCTCTTCCTCGAGGATAAGATCGGCTTCCTCGATATCGGCCGTCTGGTGGAGGCTGTTGTGGACAGCGACAGCTTTGGCGGCGATTACACCCTGGCCGATGTGTATGAGTGCGACAAGATGGCCCGCGCCTTTGTGAGAGCGCACCTGTAAGGAGAACTGATGTCTTTTATTGTCACCTTTATTGCTGCGGTGTTCGTGTTCAGCGCCGTGATCGCCATCCATGAGTTCGGCCACTTCATGGTGGCAAAGCTCTGCGGTGTGCAGGTCAACGAGTTCTCCATCGGCATGGGGCCGGTGCTGTGCAAGCGGGTGCGCAAGGGCACCCAGTACAGCATCCGCGCCCTGCCCGTGGGCGGCTTTGTGGCGCTGGAAGGGGAGGAAAGCCCCGAGAGCAAGCAGGCGGAGGAACGGTCAAACCCCTCAGCCGCCGATGGCGGCAGCTCCCCTGATAGGGGAGCCCTTGGCATAGCGGAGACTTCCCCCGAGGAGGAAAAGCCTGCTGGTATTCCTCTGAATGAGGCCCCTGTCTGGCAGCGGGCCCTCATCATGCTGGCGGGTGCCGGGATGAACTTTGTGCTGGGCTTTGTGGTCATGGCCATCCTCATCACGGCCCAGAGCGAACCCATCACCAGCAAGGTCCTCTATCAGGTGGAGGAAAACGCCCTCTGCGGCCAGACCGGCCTGCAGGCAGGGGATAAGATCCTTGCGGTGAACGGCCGCCGCTGCTTTGTGGCAAACGATATCCTCTATGAGCTGATGCGCACTGAGGACTACACCGCCGATTTCACCGTTCTGCGGGACGGCAAAAAGGTGGAGCTGCCCGGTGTGCAGTTCGACACCTGGCAGGATGACAGGGGCGAGACCCACATGAGCCTGGGCTTTACGGTCTATGGCATCAAAAAAACACCGCTGAACGTGCTGAAAGAGGCGGGCAACAGTGTGCTCTACTATGGGCGCATCATCTTTGCCTCCCTCTCCGACCTGCTGCGGGGGCGGGAGAGCATCAACGACCTCTCCGGCCCGGTGGGCATCGTAACGGCCATCGGGCAGGCCGCCAGCTACGGCTGGCAGGACCTGCTGGAGCTGCTGGTGCTCATCACCGTGAACCTGGGCATCTTCAACCTGCTGCCCTTCCCGGCGCTGGACGGCGGCAAGGTGGTGTTCCTGCTCATTGAGGGCGTGACCGGCCATGCCGTGCCCGAAAAGATCCAGAGCGGCCTGACCGTGGCAGCCTTTGCGCTGCTGTTCGGGCTGATGATTTTTGCAACTTACAACGATATCCTCCGGCTCATTACCGGGGCAATGTGATACGGAAAGGAAAACGACCATGCGGCAGCTGAAACGAGAAGTAAAGATCGGCAATGTGACCATTGGCGGCAACAACCCCATTGCGGTGCAGACCATGCTGAATGTCCCCGTGGAGGACATTGAGGGCAACGTTGCCCAGGCAAAGCGCTGTGAGGCGGCGGGCTGCCAGATCCTGCGTGTGACCTGCCCCAGCGCGGCGGATGCCAGGTGCATCGAGGCCGTGAAGAACGCGGTGAACATCCCCATCGTGGCGGATATCCACTTTGACTACAAGGCCGCGCTGGCCTGCGCCGACGTTGGTGTGGACAAGATCCGCATCAACCCCGGCAACATCGGCGACGATGACCGGGTCAAGGCCGTGGTGCAGGCCTGCCAGCAGAAGAACATCCCCATCCGCATCGGTGTGAACGGCGGCAGCCTGGAAAAGCACATCCTGGCAAAGTACGGCGCGCCCGTGCCCGAGGCCATGGTGGAAAGCGCCCTGTACCATGTCCGCCTGCTGGAGAAGTTCGATTTCAACAACATCGTCATCTCCATCAAGAACTCCAACGTGCCCCGCATGATGGAAGCCTACCGCCAGCTGAGCGCTGTGACCGATTACCCCCTGCATGTGGGCGTGACCGAGGCCGGTACTTACCAGATGGGCCTGCTCAAGAGCGGCATGGGCATCGGCGGGATGCTGCTGGAGGGCATCGGCGATACCATCCGCGTCTCGCTGGCCGCCGAGCCCGAGAAGGAAGTGGAAGCAGGCTACAACATCCTGCGCGCCGTGGGCTTCCCCGTGGCTGGCCCCGAGGTCATCACCTGCCCCACCTGCGGCCGCACCCAGTACCCCTGCACCGAGATCGCCAACGAGGTGGAAAAGCGCCTGCAGGGCTATAAGAAATCCATCAAGGTGGCCGTGATGGGCTGCGTGGTCAACGGCCCCGGCGAGGCCCGCGAAGCCGATATCGGCATTGCAGGCGGCAAGGGCGAGGCTGTCCTCTTCATCCACGGCCAGCCCATCAAGAAGCTGACCGGGGATAATATCCTCGACCAGTTCATGGAGGAGATCTATAAGATCTGAGAGGTTCAGCAAGGAGAACACAATGCCCTTAGAAAACAAACTTGGTTTGACCGACGAGGCCGCGCTGGCCCGGGCTGAGGAAAAGATCAGCAAGACCAAAGCGCTGGAGCTTTACGACACCGGCCTGCTGGATGCCTTCCCGGTGGGGACATTTGCGGGCCTGCAAAAGATCCACGGCTATCTGTTCGGCGAGATCTACCCCTTTGCCGGGCAGATGCGCACCGTGAACATTGCCAAGGGCAATTTCCGGTTCGCACCCGTCATGTATCTGGCTGCGGCGCTGGAAAGCATCGACCGGATGCCCCAGTCTACCTTTGATGAGATCATCGAGAAGTATGTGGAGATGAACGTTGCCCACCCCTTCCGGGAAGGCAATGGCCGCAGCACCCGCATTTGGCTGGACTGCATCCTGAAAAAGGAGCTGCATCAGGTCATTGACTGGAGCCGGGTGGATAAGAGCGATTATCTCCTTGCCATGGAGCGCAGCCCCGTCAAGGACGTGGAGATCAAAGCCCTGCTCCGTGCAGCCCTCACAGACCGGATCACAGACCGGCTGGTCTATATGAAGGGCATCGACGCAAGCTATCATTATGAGGGCTATCACGTCTTTAGGACGGAAGATTTGTAAAGGAGTAACCCATCGTGACACCACTTGTATCTCAGCTATGGCCGCAGTTCATGGCGGACCCGGATTTCGCGGCCAGCTTCGGGCGCGTGATCGTGGAGCATGCCCGGATGCTGCGGCAGGAGCGGCAGGTCGTTTTTACCCTGCGCAGTGCCGCCCCGCTGGACAAGGGGCTGTGCGCCCGGCTGCTGGCCTCCCTGCAGCCGGACTATGAGGGCTTTGAACTGAAGATCGACAACCTCTTCGGCTATGCCGCGCTGGACGAAGCCGCCCTGCGGGAGCTGATGGAGGAGATGAAGCGGGACGGCATCCCCATCAACGGCTTTCTGGACCGGTGCCGGATCACCATCACCGGCCAGAACATCACGGTGGGGGTCTGCCACGGCACCAAGTTTTTGCAGGAGATGGAGTTTGAGCGCCTGCTGGCGGACCGCGTTGCCGCCCACACCGGTGTCAGGCCCAAAGTTACCCTGACAAGCGCGGTGGGCGAGGCCGAACAGCGCCAGATGGAGGAAAAGCTGGAGCGCAAGATCGCCCCGCCGGTGGTCAAGTTCGAGAAAAAGAACACCGCCCCCTCCATCAAGGTGGAGGGCCTTGACCTGACCGACAAGCCCGTGACCATTTTCCACGGCAAGATGTTCACCCCCAAGAACCTCACCCCCCTCAAGGACCTGGGCGGCGAGGGCGGCAAGTGCGTGATCTGGGGCGACGTGTTCTTTACCGAGGTCAAGGGCAACTACCGCAAGATCTACACGGTGTCCATCACCGATTACACCGGCTCCATCAACCTGAAGATCCGCGCGCAGGAAGGGGAGGACTGCTCCAAGTGGGAGAACATCCCCAAGGGCACCACCCTGCTGGTGCGCGGCGACTGCACCTACGACAAGTACGAGCACGACTACATCGTCTACCCCTACGATGTCCTGTTCGTGGAGCGGAAAAAGCGGGAGGACAACGCCCCGGAAAAGCGGGTGGAGCTTCACCTGCATACCAAGCTGTCCAGCATGGATGCCTTCTGCGACCCGGGCGGCATCGTCAAGCTGGCCCACCGGATGGGCCACCCTGCCATTGCCATCACCGACCACGGTGTCTGTCAGGGCTACCCGGAGGCCATGCTGGCCACCGACGAGATCCACAAGAGCGACCCGGAGTTCAAGCTGATCTACGGCTGCGAGGCCTACTTTGTGGATGATATGGTGCCCTGCGTCTACGGCGTGAAGGACCAGCCGCTGGACGGCGAGTTCTGCGTGTTCGACACCGAGACCACCGGCCTGGACCCCGGCGTGGAGTACCTGACCGAGATCGGCGCGGTGATCGTGCGGAACGGGGAAGTGGTGGAGGAGTTCGACACCTTTGTCAAGCCGGGCAAGCCCATCACCCCCAAGATCACCGAGCTGACCGGCATCACCAACGAGATGGTGGCCGATGCCCCCGGGGAGAAGGAAGCGCTGGAAGCCTTTCTCCGGTTCGCGGATGGCCGCATCCTGGTGGCCCACAATGCCCATGCGTTCGATATCCGCTTCCTGAAAGCCGCCGCCAAGCGCAGCGGCATTTCCTTTGAGCCGACCTATATCGACACCCTGACCATGGCACAGGCCATGTATCCGGGCCTGCACAACTACAAGCAGGGGACCATCAACAAGCATCTGGAGCTGCCCAGCTACGAGGCCCACCGCGCCTGCGAGGACTCCGCCGCGCTGGGCCGCATCTTCTGCGTCATGCTCAGTGACCTTGCCGAGAAAGAGGTCACCACCGTGGAGGGCATCAACACCGGTCTGGGCGGCAACCGGGAGGTGCTGAAAAAGAAGTACTTCCACCTCATCATTCTGGTCAAGAACCAGATGGGCCTGAAGAACCTGTACAAGATCGTGAGCGAGGCCCACGTCAACTACTTCTTCAAGAAGCCCCGTGTGCCCCGCAGCCTGCTGAACAAGTACCGCGACGGCCTGATCCTGACCAGCGCCTGCGAGGCGGGCGAGCTCTACCGTGCCGTTGTGGAGGGGCGCTCCTACGAGGAATTGAAGAAGATCGCCTCCTACTACGACGTGCTGGAGATCCAGCCCCTGGGCAACAACGAGTATATGGTGCGGGACGGCAAGGTGGAGAGCGAGGAAGTCATCAAGGACTTCAATCGCACCATCATCCGGCTGGGCGAGGACCTGCACAAACCGGTCATCGCCACCGGCGACGTGCATTTTACCGAGCCGGAGGATGCCATCTACCGCACGGTGCTGCAGGCGGGCAACGGCTTCAAGGATGCGGACACCCAGCCCCCGCTGTTCTACCGCACCACGGAGGATATGCTGAAGCAGTTCAGCTACCTGCCCAAGGAAAAGGCCTACGAGATCGTGGTGACCAACCCCCGCAAGATCGCGGCCACCATCGACAACAACGTGCGGGCCATCCCCCGCGGCACCTACCCGCCCAGCATCGAGGGCGCGGAGCAGCAGCTGCGCGATGCCACCTGGGAACACGCCAGGCGGGACTACGGCGACCCCCTGCCCAAGATCGTGGAGGACCGCCTGAAAAAGGAGCTGGACTCCATCTGCGGCCACGGCTACGCGGTTCTGTACGTCATTGCCGTCAAGCTGGTGGCCTACTCCAACGCGGGCGGCTATCAGGTGGGCAGCCGTGGCTCGGTGGGCTCCTCTGCCGTGGCCCACTTCTCGGGCATTTCGGAGGTCAACAGCCTGCCGCCCCACTACCGCTGCCCCAAGTGTAAGTACAGCGAGTTCATCACCGACGGCAGCGTGGACGACGGCTTCGACCTGCCTGACAAGGACTGCCCCCACTGCGGCACCCGGATGCTGGTGGACGGCCACGACATCCCCTTTGAGACCTTCCTGGGCTTCTACGGCGACAAGGAGCCTGATATTGACCTGAACTTCTCGGGCGAGTATCAGTCCAACGTCCACCGCTATACCGAGGAGCTGTTCGGCAAGGCCAATGTGTTCAAGGCGGGCACGGTGTCCGGCATTCAGGACAAGACCGCCTACGGCTACGTCAAAAAGTATCTGGAGGCCCGCGGCCAGACCGTCAACCACGCCGAGGAGAACCGCCTGACCCTGGGCTGCACCGGTGTCAAGCGCACCACCGGCCAGCACCCCGGCGGCATGGTGGTTGTGCCCGATACCTACGAGATCTACGATTTCTGCCCCATCCAGCACCCGGCGGATGATGTGGCGGGCGGCCTGCTCACGACGCATTTCGAGTTCAAGTACCTCCACGACACCCTGCTCAAGCTGGATGAACTGGGCCACGATATGCCCACCTTCTACAAGTATTTTGAGGAGTACACCGGCATCCCCGTGGACAGCATCCCCATGAACGACCCCCGGGTGTACAGCCTGCTCACCAGCCCGGAGGAGCTGGGCGTGACCCCGGAGCAGATCGACAGCCAGACCGGCACCTTCGGCATCCCGGAAATGGGCACCAACTTCGTGCGCGGAATGCTGGTGGAGGCCCGGCCCCGGAACTTCTCAGAGCTGATCCAGATCTCGGGCCTGTCCCACGGCACCGATGTCTGGACCGGCAACGCCGACGAGCTGATCCGCAGCGGCACCTGCACCATCGCGGAGGTCATCGGCTGCCGTGACAGCATCATGCTCTACCTGCTGCGCAAGGGGCTGGAGCCCAAGATGGCCTTTGATATCATGGAGGCGGTGCGTAAGGGCAAGGTGGCCAAGGGCGGCTTCAAGCCCGGCTGGGAGGAAGCCATGCGGGAGCACGAGGTGCCGGACTGGTACATCGAGTCCTGCCGCAAGATCAAGTATATGTTCCCCAAGGCCCACGCTGTGGCCTACCTGATGAGCGCCATCCGGCTGATGTGGTTCAAGCTCTACCGCCCGGCAGAGTTCTATGCCGTTTACTTCACCGTGCGCGGCGATGATATCGACTATGAGGCCGCTGTGGGCGGTGCGGCTGTGGCCCGCGCCCACATGGAGGCGGTGAAGCGCCGCCTGAAAGAGGAGAAGAACGCCAAGGACGAGGACGTGCTGGTCAGCCTGCAGCTGGTCAACGAAATGCTCTCCCGCGGGTATGCGTTCCTGCCCATCGAGCTGGGCAAGAGCCGGGGCAACAAGTATATCGTGGAGGATGGCAAGGTGCGCCTGCCCTTCTGTGCCCTGAAAGGCGTGGGCGGCACTGCCGCCGCCTCGCTGGAGCGTGCCACCATCAACGGGCAGGAGTATATCTCCGTGGAGGAGCTCCAGCAGGCCACCGGCGTGACCAGTGCCGTGCTGGAAAGCCTGCGCACCGCCGGTGTGCTGGCAGACCTGCCCGAGAGCAGCCAGGTGAGCTTCTTCTGACCCCCTTATGCAGCAAAAAATCCCCTGCCAATATCCGGCAGGGGATTTTTGTGTTGTGTGGTTCAGCCTTTACGCATCCTTTTCCATAGCGGCCAGCGGGGTCAGGTACTCCTTGCAGCACTCCTCGTACATGAGGGAGTATTCCTTGCTGGGGTTGTGGTGCATCAGGCTCTTGAGGGTGTGGGAATCGTAGTCGTCGCCCTCGCTGGTGCCCACCAGACGGGCCGCCACGTTGGAGCAGTGGTCGGAGATGCGCTCCACATTGTTCAGCACATCCAGGAACACCACGCCGGTATCAATGGAGCAGATACCATCCTTCAGGCGCTTGATGTGGCCGTCGCGGAGCTTCTCCACCAGAATGTCGATGACCTCTTCCAGCGGCTCCACCTGACGGGCCAGCGCGATGTCATCGTTCTCAAAGGCATCGTTGGTGCGGGTCAGGATCTGCTCCAGCGCGGAATCCAGCAGCTGCAGCTCGTTCTTGGCAATGTCGCTGAAGGAGGCCTCTTTCTCGTAGAGCTCCACAGCCTTTTCCTGAATGTTCACGGCGTAGTCGCCGATGCGCTCGAACTCGGTGACAAAGTTCAGCAGCTCGGTCACGGCGTGGCTTTCGTCGTCGCCCAGCTCCTGGTCGGTCATCTTGATGAGGTAGTTGGAGATCTCCACCTCCATCCGGTCGATGAGATTCTCCCGCACATTGATGGCGCTTACCACGTCCTCATCCATCTTGAGCAGCAGGGGAGTGGAGAGGCTGACGTTGCGGGCGGCACGGCGGGACATCTTGACCACGGCGCTCTTGGCCTGCTGCAGGGCCACGGCCGGGCTCTTGAACAGGCGCTCATCCAGCACGGGCATACTCATCTCCTGTGCTTCCTCGGCGCTGTTGGGCACGGTGAGCATGGCCAGCTTGGAGAGCACACTGCTGAAGGGCAGGAACAGCAGCATGGCCGCCACACTGGAAAGGGTATGGATGTTTGCAATGGTGCTCTTGTTCATCACGTCGCCCCACACCGGGATGCCGATGGTGTACCGCACGGCGTAAATGGCAGCCAGCAGCACAAAGCTGCCGATGATGTTGAAATACAGGTGGATCAGGGCGGCGCGCTTGCCGTCCTTGGAGGAACCGCCGATGGTCAGCAGCGGAGTAAAGGCGGTGCCGATGTGGGCACCCAGAATGATGGGGATGGCGCTGCCAAAGGTGACAAGGCCGGTGCTGGACAAGGCCTGCAGGATACCCACCGAGGCCGAGGAGGACTGGATGATGACGGTGACGACCATGCCCACCAGCACGCCCAGCATGGGGTTGGTCATGGTGACGAACAGCTCCTGAAAGGCTGCGCTCTCCCGCAGGGGGGACACGCCGGTGTCCATCAGGCTCATGCCCGTGAACAGGATGCCGAAGCCCAGCATGATCTGGCCGATGTTCTTCTTTTTGGCGTTGCGCAGGAACACATAAAAAATGCAGCCGACAAATGCCACCACCGGCGCAAACGTCTTGGGCTGGATGAGGGTCAGCAGAAGGCTGTCACCCGAGATATCCGCCATGCGGATGAGCTGACCGGTGACCGTGGTACCAATGTTTGCACCCATGATGACACCCACCGACTGCGTCAGGGTCATAATGCCAGAGTTGACAAGGCCGACACAGATGACGACTGTGCCTGCGGAGGACTGGATCACGCCGGTGATGAGGGTGCCGAAAATGACACCCTTGATGGTGGAGGAGGTCAGCTTCTGCAGCACGCCCTGCATCTTGCCGCCCGCCAGCTTTTCCAGGCCGGCACCCATGATCGACATACCATAGAGGAACAGCGCAATACCGCCCAACAATGAGGTGATGTGTGTGATATCCATCTCGATACTCCTAAAAACTTCCTTTTGCTCTTAAAACAAACCAAGGACGGCCGCCCGGGGCTTCCGGCCCTGAACGCCGTCCTTTTTATTATAGCATTGAACTCCCCCGGACAACAAGCGTTATTTTACATGTTTTTTGCATTTTTACTGCATTTCCGCGCCGTTTTGTCCTTTTGTCAACGGTTCTTTTCTTATATTTTACAGGTATTTTACATTTGAACTTTCCCCGCGCGCTCCTGACATGTTTCCGGGAACTGCCGGGAATATGTCATGCGGCCTCGTCCAGCTCCTCCATGGCCTCCCGCACCGTGTCTGCCGAGAAGAGGAACACCCCGCCCCGGGTATAAACCTCCACATGGCCGCCTACAGATCGGATCTCGTACTCACTCATGGTGTTCCCTCCTGTTCCTGCGGCCCGCCTCCGGGCCGCTCCTGTTTTGTTCGACAAGAGGAGTATACCAGATGCTGGGTACGATAAGAGGGACTTTCAAACGTTCCGCTTGACTTTTTTCATAAGCCCGCATATAATGAAGATGACACCACATACGACACCACATGGACGGAGGATACAGGATGTCTCAATGGGATAAGCTGCTGGCACGCATTTATGCGCTTTCCAAGGACCTGCGGTTTGATGAGCTGCGCAAGGTGCTGGAAAGCTGCGGCTATGAGATGACAGCTCCCCGGAGCGGGAGCAGCCACTATACCTTCCGCAAAGCAGGCTGTATGCCCATTACGATACCCAAGCACGAACCGATCAAGAAAGTATATGTGGAAATGGTGCGTCAGATCGTAGAGAGTGAGGCGAAAAACGATGAAAACGCTGAATGAATATCTGGCCCTTCCGTATCGGATGGAGATTGTAGAGGACAGGGAAGAGGGCGGCTATGTTGTCTCCTATCCCGATCTGCCGGGGTGCCTGACCTGCGGCGAGACCATTGAAAGCGCTGTGGAGAATGCCCGGGATGCTAAGAGGGTCTGGCTGGAGGCCGCACTGGAAGAGGGCGTATCCATTCCGAAGCCGGACAGTCTGGAGGATTACTCCGGGCAGTTCAAGCTCCGCCTGCCCCGCAGCCTGCACCGCGCTCTGGCGGAGCACTCCCAGCGGGAAGGCATCAGCATGAATCAGTACTGCGTTTACCTGCTGGCAAAAAATGATGCCCTGCACGCAGGGTAAAAGGAAAGTTTTCCGGCCCTTCGCTCTGGTGAGCGGGGGCTTTTCTTATTTTCTCCCTCTTTTTTCGCATTTTTCGCGCGAAAAATCGCCGGAACATACTCGTTGACGACACAACCAAAAGGTGTTACACTTTGGACAACAAAACAACGCTGTGTAATGCAAAAGAAAGAGGTGTTTCAATGAACGAAATGAAGGAAGCAGTGGGGAACTGGCGGGAGGCAAAGCAGTTCAGCCCGGCGGACGAGAACGATTTCCTGCGGTGGCTGGACAAGGCCGACACCGAGGAAAAGCTCTTTTCCCGGCTGACCTTCTGGTTTACCTTCCGGGGCCTGCCTGCGGACCAGAACCAACGGTATCATCTGGTGCAGGAGCGGGCCCGGGAACTGCGGCTCTGGAACGGGCTGGAGCTCAAGCTCCGGCGCTGGCAGGACCGTGTGGCCGACGAGTACGAGCAGATCGGAAAGGAGGCGTTCGCGGCCCGCATCGGCGAGGATTACGCCGATTACATCAACAGCCTGACCGACCCGGAGGCCGTCCCGCAGCAGGCTGCCCCGGAGCCGGAGACCGCAAAGCCTGCCGGGGTGCAGGCGTGGTCGGCCCGGGAGCTGTCGGAGATGGAGCTGCCGCCCATCCGCCATGTGGTGGAGGGCCTGCTGCCCATGGGCATGGGGGTGCTGGTGGCAAAGCCCAAGCTGGGCAAGAGCTGGATGGTGCTGGATCTCTGCCTTGCCGTGGCACAGGGGGAGCCGTTCCTGGGGTTCCCCACCCGGCAGCACGGCACGCTCTACCTCGCCCTGGAGGACGGCAAGAGCCGGATGCAGACCCGCCTGCGCCGCTTGCTGGAGGGAAGGCCCGCCCCCGCCAACATGCACGTCATGTTTCAGGCCCAGCGGCTGGGCGAGGGCCTGTTGGAAATGCTGGGGGAGTATCTGGATGCCAACCCGGACATCCATCTGGTCTGCATCGATACCTTATCCAAGATCAAGCCCAAAGCAAAGCCCTTTGAAAATGCCTACGATGCCGACTACGACTACATGGGCAGGCTGAAGGCCTTTGCCGACAGCCGGGGCATCTGCGTGCTGCTGGTGCACCACACCCGCAAGAGCAAGAACCCCGAGGACAGCTTCGACAACATCAACGGCTCCACCGGCATCCTGGGTGCGGCGGATTTCACCATCGTGCTGGACAAGCAGAGCCGGATGGACGATGAAGCAGGCTTTCTGCTCACCGGCCGCGACATCGAGCAGTGCGAGCGGGTCATCCGCTTCGATAAGGCCCGCTGCCGCTGGGTCATGCAGGGCACGGCGGCCCAGCTGGCCGCGCAGCGCCGGGTGGCCGAGTATGAGGCAGAGCCCATCGTCAGGACCCTGCGGGTGCTCCTGCAGCAGGGGGATGGAACGTGGAGCGGCTACTCCAAGAACCTGATGGAGATGGGCCAGCGGTACGCCCATACCGAGCTTGCACCTACCTCGCAGGCATTGGCCAAGCGCATCACCGAGCTTGAGCCGATGCTGTGGGAGAGGGATGCGGTGAAGTATTGGCGCAACCGACGTGAAAATGGAGGAATGCGGCATTGCTTCAAACAGGAACGACTGGACAATACCAACACCTGCTGTTCCGAACAAATAACTGTTAAGACTTAATTTTCGGCCTTTCCGGCTTTTTCGTCAATCAGGAATGCTGCCTTATGCCGATTTGGCCGGTTTTGACGAAAATAATGAGTATAACGAGAACCCCCTCCGGTATGGTGTGTACCGAAGGGGGTTCGTTGGGGAAAGGCTTCGTCTTAGTACAACCTCTCAGGCGCTCCGCGCCAGCTCCCCTAGTAGGGGAGCCCTTGGCATGGCGCAAAGCCTATCCTCTTTGCCAAAGCCTCCCCTACTAGGGGAGGTGGCAAAACCGTCAGGTTTTGACGGAGAGGTTGTACAAAGGAGCAGCTGCCCGGAAGCGATGCCGTGAAGTCCGCGGCTTGAGGGCAGCATCCTCACCCTCTCCGTCATTGCTTGCGCAATGCCACCTCTCCCGAAGGGAGAGGCAAGGGTGGCCCGGCCTTCAGCTTCAGCTGCCCTCTGTGATGTCTTGGCTCCCCCTTCGGGGGAGCTGGCAAAGCCGCAAGGCTTTGACTGAGAGGGTGAGGGCCTTACCCTCCCGCCGCAAGGCTGCCCTTGGGGCAGGCATCCGGGGCGCTCTGGGCCTTCCGGGCCTCGGTGCGGGCCTTGTCGTAGCAGTAGCGGATGATGGCCTGCCGCCGCACGATGCCGATAAAGATGCCCCGGTCGTCCACCACGGGCACAAAGTTCTGGTTCATGGCCGCTTCGATCAGCTGGTCCATGCTGGTGGTGACGGTCACGGCCTTGTAATCCCGCTTGTGGGCAAAGCTCGAGATGGGCACATCCTCAGCGGCTTCAATGTCCAGCCCGTGCTGCTGTTTCAGCCCCCAGAGGATATCCCCCTCGGTCAGGGTGCCCACATACTCGCCCCTGCGGTTGAGCACGGGAATGGATGCGTAGCGGTTGTTCTCCCATTTTTCCAGCGTCTGCCGCAGGGTGAAGTCATCGTAGACATACATCAGGTCCTGCTTTGGGGAAAGGAAAAACAAAATGTTCATCAAACAGCTCTCCAATCGTTATCCTATCGTAAACAGTGGTTCTGCCGTAAGGGCGCAGCTCCCGTTCCTCTGCTTTGATTTTAGCACTTTTCCACAGCCGAATAAAGTCAAAACTCATACTTTTTAGAATTTATTCACAGTCGCGCCCGGCCTTTTTGCAAAACATGCAGGAAAACCGTGCACAGGGCAGGGTTTTGTGGTATAATAGGAACACGAATCGGCTCACATTGCCCGCCCTTTGGAAATTGTGCTGTACACAGGGCGTGGGAAGTTGTATAATAGGGATACCGATTCCTTTCCCGGTATGCGGCGGGTTTGCCGCGGCAAGCCGGGCCACCCCAACAAGATTTCAAATAAAGGAGCAGAGCGACTATGATCACTTCCCGTTTCCCGCTGGGAGATGTCAGCTTTTCCGCCGAGTACTTCTCTACGCTGGTAGGCGAAGCAACCAAACAATGCTACGGCGTGGCCGCAATGACCCCCCGCGACCTGACCGACGCGGTCAGGAGCGTGGTGCGCGGCAGCGATTACGCTGAAAAGGGCGTTCGTGTCACACAGGAAGAGGGCCGTCTCGTGATCGAGCTGCACATTGCCGTCAGCTACGGGCTCAACATCTCCACCGCCGCGCGCAGCATCTCGCACCGCGTCAAGGACGAAGTGGAGCAGGCCACCGGCCTGAAGGTTGCCCGTGTGATCGTGTCGGTGGACGACGTGATCGCCTGATGGAACTTTTTATTAAGGAGTAAGGACAATGATTTCTGGTAAGATCCTGCGCGACGCGATCATCTCCGGCGCGAACAACATCAACAACCAGCGCTCCCGTGTGGACGAGCTGAACGTTTTCCCCGTGCCCGATGGCGACACCGGCACCAACATGGGCATGACGGTGGGTGCCTCCGTGGCAGAGCTGAACGCACTGGACGACAACTGCACCGTGGGTGAGGCCGCCAAGACCGCTGCCTCCGCCATGCTGCGCGGTGCCCGCGGCAACTCCGGCGTGATCACCAGCCTGCTGTTCCGCGGCTTCTCCAAGGCGCTGGAAGGCAAGAAGGAAGCCGACACCGCCGACATCATCGCCGCCCTGAAAAAGGGCGTGGAGGGTGCCTACAAGGCTGTGATGAAGCCCACCGAGGGCACCATCCTGACCGTTGCCCGGGTGGCCAGCGAGGAAGCTGCCGCCTGCGGTGCCCAGGAGATCCCCGCCCTGTGGGACGTGGTGATGACCGCAGGCCAGAAGGCGCTGGAGGATACCCCCAACCTGCTGCCCGTGCTGAAAAAGGCCGGCGTTGTGGACGCAGGCGGCCAGGGCATTATGATCATCTTTGAGGGCATGGGCAAGGTGTTCCACGGCGAGCCCATGGTGGCCGGCGGCGAGGGTGCCCCCAACAAGGCCAAGCTCTCCACCGAGAACGCAGGCAAAGGCGTGTTCACCGACGACCTGATGAAGGTGGAGGACATCAAGAACGGCTACTGCACCCAGTTCCTCATCAACAAGTACGAGGGCGCAAGCGCCGCAAAGATGCGCGCCTTTGCGGAATCCAACGGCGACAGCGTGGTCTGCATCGAGGATGACGATGTCATCAACCTGCATGTCCACACCGCTGACCCCGGCAAGATCCTGAGCGAGGCCATCAAGTACGGCTACCTGACCAACTTCAAGATCGAGAACATGCACGAGCAGTTCCTGGCCCGCCAGAAGCAGGGCAAGAGCCTGGAAAAGCAGGCCTCCGCTGAAAAGGCCCCCGCACAGGCCAGCGAGTTCGTTTACGCCGCAGTGGACCCCAGCCGTGACTACGGCTTTGTGGCCGTTGCCGCCGGTGAGGGCCTGAAGGCCGTGTTCACCGACCTGGCTGCGGACGCTGTCGTCTCCGGCGGCCAGACCATGAACCCCGCCACCGAGGACATCCTTGCCGCCATCCAGAGCGTGCCCGCCAAGACCGTGTTCGTGCTGCCCAACAACAAGAACATCATCATGGCAGCGGAGCAGGCCCAGAAGCTGGCCGACCGTCAGGTGATCGTTCTGCCCACCCGCACCGTGCCCATGGGCATCACCGCGCTGCTCAACTTTGACCCCTCCGCCAACGCTGAGACCAATACCATCAACATGATGGCCGCCGCCGACAAGGTCAGCACCGGCCTCATCACCTACGCCGCCCGCGACAGCGAGTTTGACGGCAAGCGGATCCGGAAGGGCGAGATCATGGCGCTGGAGAACGGCAAGATCGTTGCCACCTCCACCGACCTGACCAAGGCCACCTACCGCCTGGCCCGCAGCATGTGCAAGAAGGACTCCAGCTTTGTCACCATCATCTCCGGCTGCGATGTCTCCGACGAGGAGGCCGAGAAGCTGACCGAGATCGTCAAGGCAAAGTGCCCCAACCACGTTGAGGTCAGCCACATCCGCGGCGGCCAGCCCGTATACTATTATATGATCAGCGTGGAGTAAAATTGCACTCCGGCTGAAACAGAACCGCAAAACAAACCCCCTGTACCAGACCATGGCACAGGGGGTTTTTGATTGCACATTGTCGGTTTCTATGCTATACTGTAGCTAATGCTGGAAACAGCAGGAGAAAAGCGCTGTCTGCAATGCAGGTGGTCAACTTCGCGCTCCCGAATGCCTATTTTCCGGAAGGAAGCCAGGCGGATGGGAACGGAACTTTTTTGAATTGGATCCTTTCCCGGAGCCGCCTGTCGGCGAAGGGAGGGATGTCGGATGACTCTGACAGAAGTTTGCGCGGTACTGACGGTAGCAATTGCTCTTTTGAGCCTGCTCGTCTCAGTTGCGAAAGCGGCATTTGATGCTGGCTGGAAAATTTCTCACGAGAAGAACGATAAAAGCAAAAAAGATTGACCGCCCCCAGTCTCACAAACTCGGCGGTCAATCTTTTTGACTTAAAAGGGAACGTGGAGCTGGCCATGTTGCGGTCAGCGCTCTTTCTGTCCATAGTATAGTTGATTTGCGATGGTTTGTCAAGTTCACGCTGGGGGCCGCAGCCCGGACGGAGCGGTTCACCCGCCCAGGTCCTCCAGCACCTCCTGCAGGGCGGCATCTCCCGTTACCACCATGCCTTGTTTGACACGCAGCGCGTCGTTTTCCGGCAGGAGGTTGACGTAAATATCTGTCTGCCGGGCAAGGCGGGTGGGGGAACCGTCCGGCCCGCAGGTGTAGACGGCCACCATGCCGCCCTCGTCCCGGAGCAGGTATTGGGTGGGCTGGCCGGTGTCGGGCAGAGTCTGGGCCGCAAGGCTCGGCCCGGAGGGCACCGGCGTTTCGGCGGCGCTGTCCGCTCCCGGTGCAGGGGAGGGAAGCGCCAGCCGGGGCAGGGCCATCCAGAACAGGCTGAAGGCGATGGCAAAGGCGCACAGGGCGTAAAACAGGCAGAGAACTACTTTCCGCATGGAGAAAATCACTCCTTTCCAGCGGGTCTTTCCAGCGGTAGTATGCGCAAAAACACTGCATCTGAGACAGAAGCGCACAATTTTCACACCGGAATGCTGTACTTTACGGGGGGAAGTGTGCTATACTAGCAGTATCTGATTAGAAATAGGGTTCAGCCCCGACAGCGGGCTCGCCCTCTCCGTCAATGCTGGCGCATTGCCACCTCTCCCAAAGGGAGAGGCCTTGGCAGCACCCGGCAAAGTTTCCGATTTCGTCAGAAGCTCCCACTTTGGGGGAGCTGTCGAGCGAAGCGAGACTGAGAGGGTGAGGATGGCAGAGAGGATGAACTTGTCAGGAATAACCGTTTAAGCAGGTCAGGAGGCGATCCTTATCTCAAACGAATCGAGAAAGATCCACCGGGGCGGTGCACGCACGGACGTGCAGCCCACGGGGGGACGTAAAGTGAATGTGAGCAACAGCCGCAGGGAAGAGCCGCCCAAGCGCGGGCGTGCCCCCAGGGAGCCAAAGGAGCCCCGGGAAAAGGCGAAGCACCCCATCCTCAGGGCGCTGGGCCGCACGCTGGCCACCCTCATCTGCCTGGGCATCATGGTGTGCAGCCTGGCGGCAGTGGCGGCGGTGTACTACGCCGTGCAGGCCACGGCCAACGACGGCAACCTGCTGGACCTGGACAACATCGAGCTGAGCCAGTCCAGCACCGTGGTGGCCACCGACCCCGACACCGGCGCGCAGGTGGAGTATGCCACCCTGCGCTCCTCCAACAGCCACCGGGTCTGGGCAGACCTGGAACAGATCCCCACCAACCTGCAGTATGCGTTCATCTGCACCGAGGACAAGGATTTCTACAACGAGCCGGGCGTGAACTTCAAGCGCACCATCGGTGCCATGATCAACGAGTATCTGCTGCCCATCTACAGCTCCAAGCAGGGCGCTTCCACGCTGGAGCAGCAGCTCATCAAGAACCTGACCAGCGACAAGAGCGCCAGCGGCGTGGAGGGTGCGCTGCGCAAGCTGCGCGAGATCTACCGTGCCCTCTGCCTGAGCCGCGCCTACTCCAAGGAGACCATTCTGGAGGCTTACCTGAACACCATCAGCTTCACCGGCACCATTCAGGGCGTTCAGACAGCGGCCAACGAGTATTTCAACAAGGACGTGAGCCAGCTCACCCTCTGGGAGTGCGCCACCATCGCGTCCATCACCAAGAACCCCACCAACTACAACCCCTACACCAACCCCGAGAACCTGATCCACCGCCGCAACTTCATCATGTATAATATGTGGCAGCAGGGCATCATCTCGGAGGAGGATTACCGCAACGGCGCGGCCCAGCCCCTTGTGCTGGCCGAGGAGGACACCAACAAGAAGACTTCCTCCGTGACCAGCTACTTCACCGATGCCCTCTTCACCGAGGTGGTCCGCGACATTATGGACAAGGAGGGCGTGGACGAATCCACGGCCCAGTCCATGCTCTACACCGGCGGCTATACCATTGAGGCCACCGTCAATCCCAAGATGCAGACGGCCATGGAGAACCTGATGCGCAACGAGGGCGACGCTTACTTCCCGGCCGGCTGGCATGAGGAAGAGGTGACCAGCATCTCGGACGATGACGTGCAGGTGATGAACGCCGACGGCACCCCCAAGACCCGCACCGGCGACGACGGCACCGTGTACTACTACCGCAATGTCCGCACCCAGGCGGCCATGGTCACGCTGGACTATGACGGCAATGTGCTGGCCATGGTGGGCGGTCTGGGCGAAAAGACCAAGAGCCTTTCCCTGAACCGTGCTTACAGTGTGACCCGGCAGACCGGCTCCACCATCAAGCCCATCGGCGCGTACGCGCTGGGCGTGGAGTACGGGCTGGTGAACTGGTCCACCATGCTCAACAACTCGCCCCTGTACCAGAAGCAGGACATGGTCATCCGGGATGAGGACTACTGCCGCAAAAACGGCCTGATGGGCCTTTCCGACAGTCAGCTCAAGGCCTACCCCAACGCATGGCGCAGCTGGCCCCGCAACTACGGCGGCAATTATGGTGACGGCAGCGACCTGCCCCTGTGGAACGGTCTGGCCCGCTCCCTGAACACCATCGCCATCCGGGTGGGCGACCTGGTGGGCGCAAGCAACATCTTCAACTTTGCCTACAACACCCTGCAGCTGACCACCCTGGATCCCGCCAACGACGTGGGCCTTGCCCAGATGGTCATGGGCAGCCAGACCCACGGCGTGACCCCCACGGCGCTGGCCGCTGCCTTCCAGATCTTCTATGACGGCGAGTACACCACCCCGCACCTGTACACCCGTGTGCTGGACCGGGACGGCAACATCTACCTGGAAAACAACGCCACCAGCTATCAGGCCCTGACCCCGCAGACAGCCTATATTATGAACCGTCTGCTCAAGAACGTGCTCTACTCCAACGTGGGCACCGCCAGCGGCCGCTACCCCAACTCCAATGGCATGGAGTCCTTTGGTAAGACCGGTACCGCCAGCGACGAAAAGGATCTGTGGTTCGTGGGCGGCACGCCCTACTACGTCACCGCTGTCTGGTGGGGCTACGACGCGCCTTACGATATGACCAACACCCTGGGCAAGCAGCAGGCCAAGACCCGCACCTGTGTCATGGCGTGGAAGGCCTATATGGAACAGGTGCAGGCAAACCTGCCCTATAAGGCATTCCCCACCAGCGACGGCGTGGTGGAGCGCGCCTACTGCACCCAGAGCGGCCTGCTGGCCGGGGCCAACTGCCCCAGCCGCGCCACCGGCTACTACCGTGCCGATGACCTGCCCGATACCTGCAACTACTCCCACAGCAGCGGCGTGGCCGCAGCCCAGAGCGCGGACACCGCCCCCGTTGTGGGTCAGGATACCACCGGGATGGATACGGATTGAACCGGCGTGCCCTTCCAGACGGCCCTCTCAGTCTCGCTGCGCTCGACAGCTCTCCCGAAGGGAGAGCCCTTGGCATGGCGTAAAGCTCATCCTCTTTGCCAAAGCCTCTCCCTTTGGGAGAGGTGGCATCCCGCAGGGATGACGGAGAGGGTGCAAGGCCAACTCCTGTTAAAAGTCACACTTTTTCAATTCCGTTGCGACAGCTTGCCACTTCACGCTTCAAAACTGGATAATCTGACAAAAAAGCATCCGGTCTCTTGCAATGCAGGGGGCCGGATGCTATTATATTCCCTGTAAGAACACTTGTGTTTGTGAGGTGAACAAGTTGGAACGCCGTTTTTATCTGGTGGACGCGGAGGTCCTGCCTGAGGTCTTTCTGAAAGTGGTCAAGGCCAAGGAGCTTCTGGCAAGCGGGGAAGTGCGCAGCATCTCGGCTGCCACCCGCAGCGTGGATCTTTCCCGCAGTGCTTTTTATAAATATAAGGACTGCATCTTTGATTCCGAAAATGGCCGCGAGGTCGTGACCGTAATGGCAACGCTCCGGGATGAAACAGGCGCGCTGCAAAGCCTGCTGGCGGGCATCAGCGCAGCCGGGGCAAGCATTGTTACCATCAACCAGTCCACGCCGGAAAACGGCGCAGCGCTGGTTGCCGTTACCATCCGTACCGATACCATGCAGATGACCCCTGAGGAGCTGACGGAGCGGTTGAGCCGCCAGCGCATGGTGGTGGGTGTGCACTGCGGGTATAACCTGTAAGGGCACCAAAACAGTCAGGAAATAGGAACGAGGGTTGAACTATGGCAAAGATCGCGATTTTAGGCTTTGGCACGGTGGGCAGCGGCGTGTACGAGGTGCTGTGCCGCAACGCCGCCGGTGTTTCCCGCCGGGCCGGTGAGCCGGTGGAGGTCAAGTACATCCTTGACCCCAAGGATTTCTCCGCTCATCCGGCGGCAAACCTCTTCATCAAGAACTTCGATACCATTCTGGAAGACCCGGAGATCCGGGTGGTGGTGGAGACCATCGGCGGCACCCGCTTTGCATACCCCTATGTCAAGGCCTGCCTCGAGAGCGGCCGCAGCGTGTGCACCTCCAACAAGGAGATGGTGGCCACCTACGGCGCGGAGCTGCTGGCACTGGCCAAGGCCCACAACTGTGCCTTCCTGTTCGAGGCCTCCGTGGGCGGCGGTACCCCCATCATCACCCCCATGCACCAGTGCCTGGCTGCCAACGTCATCACCGAGGTGGAGGGCATCGTGAACGGCACCACCAACTTCATGCTGACCAAGATGGTGCGGGAGAACCTGGGCTTTGACGAGGCCCTGAAGATCGCGCAGGAGCTGGGCTACGCCGAGACCAAAGACCCCGGTGACGATGTGGACGGCCGGGATGCCTGCCGCAAGATCGCCATCCTGTCCTCGCTGGTCTGCGGCCACCAGATCTACCCCCAGAACATCCCCACCCGGGGCATCCGGGACATCACCGTGGCCGATGTGGCTGCGGCGGAGCGGCTGAACTGCGTCATCAAGCTCATCGCGTGGATGAAGCGGGGCGACGACGGCAGCGTGGCCGCCGGTGTGGAGCCCTGCCTGGTGCCCAAGAGCCACCAGCTGGCCGGTGTGGACGATGTGTTCAACGCCGTGCTGGTCAAGGGCGATATGCTGGGCGACGTGGTGTTCTACGGCAAGGGCGCGGGCAAGCTGCCCACCGCCAGCGCCGTGGTGGCCGATGTGGTGGATGCCCTCAAGAATGGCTCCAAGGTCCACGACAGCCTGTTCTGGCAGCCTGCGGAGCCGGTGGAGGGGATGCTCACCGACCCGGCTCCCGCCGCATATTATGTGCGTGCAGCGGGCATTGCTCCCGCCGTGGTGGAAGCCATCTACGGCAGGGGCCGTGTGGTGGATGAGCACTTTGACGGCTGCTCCTATCTGGTGGAGCAGGCCGATGCAAAGGCCATGGCCGAGGCAGCCCGCAAGGTGGAGACCGTGGGCGGCAGCGTGAAGCTGGTGCTGAAAAAGCTGCCCGAGGATGCATGAGAAAAGGGGACGGACGATGAAGATCAAAGTTTCTGTTCCGGCCACCAGCGCCAACGTAGGCTCCGGCTTCGACGCGCTGGGTCTGGCCGTGACCCTGTACAACACCGTGACCTTTGAGGAGAGCGATAAGCTGGACATCTCGGCGGCGGACGGCACCCGCATCCCCCGCAGCGAGAGCAATCTGGTGTACCGCTCGGCCAAGGGCCTGTTCGACAAGGTGGGCAAGAAGATCCCGCCCCTGAAGATCGTGCAGACCAACCCCATCCCCATGGCCCGGGGCCTGGGTTCTTCCTCGGCCTGCATCATCGCGGGCCTGCTGGGTGCGAACCGGATGCTGGGCGATGTGCTCAACACCCAGGAGCTGCTGACGCTGGCCACGGCCATTGAGGGCCACCCCGACAACGTGGCCCCGGCCCTGCTGGGCGGTTTGACCAGCAGCGTCTTTGAGGACGGCGTGGTCTACTCCGTCAAGCGGGATGTGGACCAGAGCCTCTGCTTTGCGGCCATCGTGCCGGACTACAAGCTGCTGACGGAGGCCGCCCGCGCGGCCCTGCCCAAACAGGTGGCCCACAAGGATGCCGTGTATAACCTGTCCCGGGCCGCGCTGGTGCCTGCCGCCTTCTGTGAGGGCCGGCATGACCTGCTGGGCATTGCCACCGAGGATAAGCTCCACCAGCCCTACCGGATGCCCCTGATGCCCGGTTCCCGGGAGGTGTTCGCGCTGGCAAAGCAGTGCGGGGCAAAGGCCGTGTATGTATCGGGTGCCGGTTCCACCGTGATGGCGGTGGCCGAGCGCGCGGAGGCTGAGCGTTTTTATGCCGGGCTGCGTGCCGGGCTGGAAACGCTGGAAGGCCTGGACGGATGTGAAGCATTTACACTGTTAGAGCTGGATGCAGATAATACCGGCGCAACTGTGGAATGATATAAATTGGGAGAAACTAGAGGAGAGTGACAAACTATGGCGTTGATCGTACAGAAGTTCGGCGGTTCTTCGGTGAAGGACCGGAACCGTATCTTCAACGTGGCCCGCATCGTGGCCAACACCCACAAGGCGGGCAATGACGTGGTGGTGGTGGTGTCCGCACAGGGCGACACCACCGACGACCTGATCGCAAAGGCTGCTGAGATTACCCACAACCCTTCGGCCCGTGAGATGGATATGCTGCTGGCCGCCGGTGAGGAGATCAGCATCGCGCTGCTGGCCATGGCTCTGAACGAGCTGGGCTGCCACGCCACCAGCCTGACAGGCTGGCAGGCGGGCTTCCGCACCGACCGTGCCTACACAAAGGCACGCATCACCCGCATGGAGACCGAGCGCATTTCCTCCGAGCTGGAGCGCAACCGCGTGGTGGTCGTGGCAGGCTTCCAGGGCCTGAACAAGCTGGATGATATCACCACCCTGGGCCGCGGCGGCTCTGATACCAGCGCCGTGGCCATTGCAGCGGCCCTGCACGCAGACCGCTGCCAGATCTACACCGATGTGGAAGGCGTTTACACCGCAGACCCCCGCAAGGTGCGCAACACCCGCAAGCTGGAAGAGATCACCTTTGACGAGATGCTGGAGCTGGCCTCTCTGGGTGCGCAGGTGCTGAACAACCGCAGCGTGGAGCTGGCAAAGAAGTATAATGTGGAGCTGGAAGTACTGTCCAGCCTGAATCCCGTGCCCGGTACGGTGGTCAAGGAGGTTACAAAAGACATGGAAGGTATGCTGATCAAGGGTGTTGCAAAGGACACCGATGTTGCCGTTATCACGATCCTGAATGTTCCCGATGAGCCGGGCACCAGCTTCAAGATCTTTGGCCTGCTGGCCCAGAAGAACATCAATGTGGATATCATCCTGCAGTCCACCGGCCGCGACGGCAAGAAGGATATCTCCTTCACCTGCGCCGAGGGCGAGGCTGAGACCGCCATGCGCGTGCTCAAGGAGAGCGGCAAGTTCAAGGATGCCACCTGCGACGAGACCTGCGCAAAGGTCTCCATCGTGGGTGCCGGTATGCAGAGCCACAGCGGCGTTGCCTCCAAGATGTTTGAGGCACTCTCCAACAACAACATCAACATCAAGATGATCTCCACCAGTGAGATCAAGATCTCCTGCATCATTGACCGTGACGACGCTGACAAGGCGGTCAGCGCCATCCACGATATGCTGTTTGACTAATTCAGAGGGGCTGGCAACAGCCCCTTTTTTGCAAAAGCGAGGGGAAGTATTATGTTGGAATCGATCAAATGCAGCACCTCGGGTGCATACTACCTGCGGGGGCAGTGGGTGCCCGCCGACGCGCAGGCTCCTGCGGCACTGGCAGCCGCGGGCGTGACTGCGGAGCAGGCCGGCCGGGCCTACAAGGGCACCATGGCCTACGGCATCCTCACCGCCCACAACACCAGCAGCAGCGACCGGGATCTCCGGATCAGGTTCGATGCCATGGCAAGCCACGACATCACCTTTGTGGGCATCATCCAGACGGCCCGCGCCTCGGGGCTGGAAAAGTTCCCCATCCCCTATGTGCTGACCAACTGCCACAACAGCCTGTGCGCTGTGGGCGGCACCATCAACGAGGATGACCACCGCTTCGGCCTGTCCGCTGCCAAAAAGTACGGCGGCATCTTTGTGCCGCCCCACATGGCGGTCATCCACCAGTACATGCGCGAGCGCTTTGCCGGCTGCGGCAAAATGATCCTTGGCTCCGATTCCCACACCCGCTACGGCGCGCTGGGCACCATGGCCATCGGTGAGGGCGGCGGCGAGCTGGCAAAGCAGCTGCTGGGCCGCACCTACGATGTGGCCCGCCCCGGCGTGGTGGCCGTCTATCTGACCGGCGCTCTGCCCGCAGGCTGCGGCCCCCACGATGTGGCCATTGCGCTGGTGGGCGAGCTGTTCAAGAGCGGCTATGTCAAGAACAAGGTCATGGAGTTTGTTGGCCCCGGTATTGCCTCCCTGCGGCAGGACACCCGCAACGCCATTGATGCCATGACCACCGAGACCACCTGCCTTTCCTCCATCTGGGAGACCGATGAAAAGACCCGGCAGTACCTCACGGTCCATGGCAGGGCAGGGGACTACAAGCCCCTGCACCCGGCAGATCTGGCCTATTACGACGGCGTGGTGAGCGTGGACCTTTCCAAGATCCGGCCCATGATCGCCCTGCCCATGCACCCCTCCAACGCCTTTCCCATCGAGGAGCTGAACGCCAACCTCAAGGACATCCTCCACGAATGCGAGGAGAACGTCCAGAAGCTGGTGGGCCGTTCTGACGTGAAGCTGGATCTGTGCAGCAAGATCGAAAACGGCAGGCTCCGGGTGGATCAGGGAGTCATCGCGGGCTGCGCGGGCGGCCTGTTTGACAGCATCTACGAGGCCGCTTCCATCCTCAAGGGCCATACCGGCGGCTGCGGGGATTACGCCCTCAGCGTCTACCCCGGCAGCCAGCCCATTATGATGGAGCTGAACCGCACCGGCGTGCTCACCGACCTGATGGCCAGCGGAGCCACCATCCGCACGGCCTTCTGCGGCCCCTGCTTCGGCGCGGGCGATGTGCCCGCCAACGGGGCGCTGTCCATCCGCCACACCACCCGCAACTTCCCCAGCCGCGAGGGCTCCAAGCCCGGCAGCGGCCAGCTGGCAGGCGTGGCCCTGATGGATGCCCGCAGCATTGCCGCCACCACGGCCAACGGCGGCATCCTGACCCCCGCAACGGAGGTGGATTACGACCCCACCGTGCCCGAATACCACTACGACCCCTCCAGCTACGAGGCCCGGGTGTATCAGGGCTTTGGCCACGGCGATTATGATGCCCTGCTCAAGCTGGGCCCCAACATCAAGGACTGGCCCGAGATCGCCCCGCTGGGCGACAACCTGCTGCTGAAGGTGACCTCCTACATCACCGACCCCGTCACCACCACGGACGAGCTCATCCCCTCGGGTGAGACCTCTTCCTACCGCTCCAACCCCCTGGGTCTGGCTGAGTTCACCCTCAGCCGCAAGGACCCCGCCTATGTGGGGCGCGCCAAGGCCGTGCAGGCCGAGGAAGCCGCCCGCCGGGCCGGGCAGGGGGATGCCGCCCTGCTGGCAAAGATCCGTGCCGTGCCCGGCTGCGAGGCCCTGACCTGGGACGATGTACAGCTGGCCTCCACCATTTTTGCCGTCAAGCCCGGCGACGGCTCCGCCCGTGAGCAGGCCGCCAGCTGCCAGCGCGTGCTGGGGGCCGGGGCCAACATCGTCAACGAGTACGCCACCAAGCGCTACCGCTCCAACCTCATCAACTGGGGTATGCTGCCCTTCCAGCTCAACGGCGCGGCTCCCTTCGGCCTGGGGGATTACATCCTCATCCCCCATGTCCGGGAAGCCCTCAAGGGCGATCTGCAGAACATCCCTGCCTATGTGCTGGGGGAGAAAGTGAAGCCCTTCGCCCTCTATATGGCACCCCTGACCTCCGATGAGCGGGAGATCCTGGCAGACGGGTGTCTGATCAATTATTATAAGCATTAAACCTCTCAGCCGTCGCTGACGCTCGGCAGCTCCCCTAGTAGGGGAGCCCTTGGCAGGCCGTTGCGTTTTCGTGGTCTGACGCTTCGCTCCTGTTTGCCCTGCTGGCGCAAAGTCTTACCCTTGCGGCAGGAGTGCGTTTTGGAGCGTCAGCGATCATTGCGAAAAATGAACCTTATGCCAAGGCCTCCCCTACTAGGGGAGGTGGCATCGAGCGTTAGCGAAGATGACGGAGAGGTTTAGCTCGTTTTATTCTCAGGAGGTTCCATTCCATGCCCGGCGATCTACACAACCACACCACCTATTCCGACGGCTCCGTGCCCGTGGCCCGGCTGCCCCTGATGGCAGCCCGGGTGGGGCTGGATGCCATGGCCATCTCTGACCACGATACGCTGCGCAGCGTGCAGTATGCCTACGACCACCCGGTGCAGGATGGGGTAAAGCTCATCCCGGCCACCGAGCTCACCGGCTACGATTACGAGCGCCAGCACCGGGTTCACCTGCTGGCCTACTGGCCCGACCCCGAGAGCGAGGCCCTGCGCCGCCACTGCAATATCATGCGCCAGCGCCGCAACGAGTGCTGTTTGCAGAGCGCCCGGGAGCTGGAAGCCATCTTCCCCCAGTTCCGCACCGAGCAGGCGCTGGAATACGCCAGAGACAGCGGTGTGCTCTATAAGAGCGGCATCATGCAGGCGCTGCGGGAGCTGGGCCTTGCCGACAGCATCTACGGCGAGCGCTACCATGAGCTGTTCGGCTGGAACCCGCGGGGCAGGGTGCTCCACTCGCCCGAGTACATCCCGGTGCGGGAGGTGCTGGCCACGGCCAGAGCCGCCGGTGCCGTGGTGGTGTTCGCCCACCCCACCGTGTACAAGAGTATGCCCCTGCTCCGGGAGCTGGTCAGGGAGGGGATGGTGGACGGCATCGAGATCGACCACCCCAGCAACAGCCCCGAGGACAAGGCTGAGTGTGCCGCCCTCTGTGGGCAGTATCACCTCATCCACACCGGCGGCACCGACTTCCACGGGGCCAACCACAAAAAGGTCTACCCCGTGGGCACCTGCACCACCCCCGATGACCAGATCGCGCGGATCGAGGAGCTGGCGAGGAAGAGAAAAAAGTAAACCGATTTGAGCATTCTTATGAGAACTGCCAAGGCCTCGCCCTTCGGGAGAGGTGGCATTGCGTCAGCAATGACGGAGAGGGTGAGTTCGGTAAAGTCCGTGAGCATCCTCACCCTCTCAGTCTCGCTTTGCTCGACAGCTCCCCCGAAGGGGGAGCCCTTGGCAAAGAGGGCAGGTTCCGCCTCTTGCAGGAACGTTGTTTTTGTAGTATACTGTGGGCAAGTCAAAAAGAGAGGATGTTTTCCATGAGCAAATCTTTCAGCTTCCCCAATGTGGGCACCTGTTCCAGGCAGACAAACATCGTGCTGAACGATGACCACACCATCGAGTCCGTTGAGGTCATCGGCGGCTGCAACGGCAACCTCAAGGGCATCAGCCGCCTGCTCAAGGGCATGAAGGCTGAGGATGCCATCGCCCGCATGGAGGGTACCACCTGCGGCCCCCGCCCCACCAGCTGCCCCGACCAGATCGCCAAGAACCTGAAAAAGGCTCTGGCAGAGATGTAACTTTACCCGTTACAGAAAAACAAAAAGCAGAGCATCCCGCTGAATCAGGTGGGATGCTCTGCTTTTTATGCGTAAAGAATTATTGTGCAGACAAGGCGGATCGGAGACGTTTTGTATTATACTCTTCAATAGAACTCTGAAGCTTCAGATACCCCTCTTTCTCTGGAATCTGCGATACCAGATAGCGTGTATCTTCAATCCTTATGCGGGCGTTTCCGATCAGCAAAAGATGAGACAGTAGGGAATTTTTTGCGTCCATCTTTGAGAGATTGTTATTTAGATAAATGTAATCGAAAAGGGGCTCTGTGAACTGGGGTTCAGCAAAGGAAAGGATGGTTTGAATATAAGAGTCACAGATATTAGGGAGTTTTCCATTGTGGGTATAAGCGTACTCAACGATGTAGTTCTTGAGAATCTCCGTATAACTCCGCAGCAAGTTCATAATGAGCTGATAACCAGATTCATAGTCCAGAATACTTTCATTCATCAGGCTCTGTACGAATTCAAAGTAGCTTTGATATGCACGGAGAACGGCGTTAAACCTTTGCATATCACATTCCTGGTCAGAAAGATATTGAAAGAGCTCCTCCGCTTGATGAATCAGATCACTGCCCCTATTGACAACTTCAAGAAGTTGTGTCTTTTTTATATCCTCAGTATTCCGGCGAACTTCTTGGAGGTCAGCAGACAATTGGTTCAGCTTTTTATTGACAACTGCAAAGCCAACGGCACTGACACCAAGATTTGCGGCAGAGAGCCCAACGTTCAGAAAGGACAAATTCTGAACGACAGACATTCCTTGCGTGAGCTTATCAACATTGACAGAAAGTTCCTCCGTGAGTTCAAGAACCTTCTTAACATCTTTCCCGACCTTCTTTACTTCACGCCGCACAGCTTCGGTCTGTACATTGTTTACCAGAGAGGAAACTGTACCAAGGCCACCGACTGAGGGAATGTTTGACAGGACATTCTCGAATGTTTTCTGAGGAACATCTTTTGCCATACATTTGACCATTTCGGCAATTTTTGCATCTGTTTCTCTTCCAACGCATTCTATAAATTTCTGCCCGAATTCATTCGTCCGAAGCATACTGCTCGGAACTTGTATACAAATCTCCTTGAGATCTTTCTGGGCATTCAATGAACTGTAAATACTAGGGATACTCATGCTTCATCTGTCCTTTCACGGTCTACGGCGCATCCATAAATCAGACTGGTCAGTGCGTAGATCATTTTCTTTTTTAGGGTTTCCTTATCGCTCTTGAGCATCTTTTGACCATCAGAGAGGTTGTTAAAAAGGGTGTTTGGAAGTTCTGAGGTGAGATCGAAAGAAAAATGAAGAACCGGATGCTCGGCATCGGCGGAGATCATTTGGTTATAGAGACCTAAAAATAATTCTACAAAATCAATCAGAAGTTCGAAGTCAAGGTTTTCCTTGGAAAATTCCATGCCTGTAAATTTTTGATAATATCGCTGTGCCTGTGATTGGTCAGCAAGAACAGATTTGGATTTCTTCAAAAGTCCCTTTAGGATTTCCTTCAGGTAAGTCGTATAACGTAGGGGAATTTCCTCTACAGGAATATGATGCGAGACAGAATATTCTGATAGTGTCTTAAAGAAAACCTCCTTTGCAATCTCTGGGCTTCTTGCGATGGATTGTTCGGATAAACGCTCCATACTGGCGATAAAACGATCAGCTTGTTCGGCGGAAAGCGCCTTGATTTTGTCTTCAAAGAGCTGAGTTGCATTATTAAGGCCAAAACTGAGAGCAGCGGTTTTATTCAGAGCATAGTTACGGACAAACATCCAACCGATGGCTTCCGTCAGGGAAGCGGCAGTTGTGGCATTTACCGCATTTCCGATGCCGGGAATCAGACCGACTGTAAGCTGGGAAAGATTACGCCCAGCAATAGCACTTGCACAACTTCCCAAGATGGAACCGGCGGCAGATTTGGTCAGTTTCATGTTGAACACGCCACCTAGACTGATTAACATGCCGATTTGGATAGGAGTAATCAAAACAGAATCGCTCAATGGAATTTTAGGAACAGCTCCAATACTGCCGCAAGCGACTGCAGCACCGTGAATAATTACCTGGCAACTGTTGTAATCCGTTTTGGAAATGAGTTCCTTTATCTCTTTTACCGGACCGGAACGTTTGACAGCTGAACTGATTGGTTTCGGACTGCCGTCTTTTAAAGCAGTCAGGAGACTCTGAAGAAAATGACCATCTGGAGATGAAATTCCAGTTATGGTAACGATTTCATTGGGCTCTACAACAAGGCGCAGAGCGGTATCGAGTACAGTGCTATAACATAATTCGGAATACTCACTATAGTAGGTGGGCTTATTCGTTCTTGAAAAATAACAGCCATCCTCAACAAATAAAACGCCTGCCTTGCAATTTGAGAAGGCAGAATTGTCCCAAAAGGCAAGAACCTTATCATAAAGAAGAGGCAAACCCAATCCTTTGAAAATATTATTCAACTGTTTGTCTGTAAGTTCATCTTCCAGATGAAACCTGTCAGGATGGGGACAACTCTTTTGATGATTTTTTAGAATCCATAGGATGAGAGAAGAATTATCAGACATAATTTGACCTTCCTTACACTAGAAATGCTTTTATATGCACACTGACAATACTTTGATCTGAGTATATCACACTGCCCGACAAAAACAACTGATTTTTTTCCATTCACCGGGCCTATACTTTGCTGTGTATGAAACAATACAGCAAGGAGCAGAGCATGAGCATTTGGGAAGCATTCGGCATGGGCAGACACAAGGGGTTTTCGCGGGAGGCAGGGCTGCTGCTGGACGAAGCCGTGGAGCTTGCGGGCAGCATGGGCTGTGCCCGGGCGGATACCGGGCACCTGCTGCTTGCCATGCTGCAGACCGACCGCGGCCCGGCGGGGCGGTTTCTGGCGGGCAAGAACATCACCGAGCCCGCCGTGCGCCGTCAACTGGCCGAGGGCCGCACCAGCCCGGCCCGCCAGCTGGACAGAAAGGCGCTGGCCCCGGACCTGCGCCGGGCCATGGATTATGCCCTCATCGGGGCACAGAACGCCCACCTGCCCAAGGCGGAGCCGGAGCACCTGCTCTGCGCCATGCTGGAGGATACCGACTGCGCGGCGGGGGTGCTGCTGGCCTCCATGGGGGTGCAGCTGGCCGAGGCCGTGCGGGAGTGCCGCCAGCTCTCGGGGCAGTTCATCCTGCCCGGCACGCCCCGGGCCAGCGCCATGCCCCGGAGCAGCCGCGCCAGCGATAAGTATTGCCGCGACCTGACCCGCCGCGCGGTGGACGGCGAGCTGGACCCGGTGTTCTGCCGGGATGCGGAGCTGGACCGGATGGTGGAGATCCTGTGCCGCCGCCAGAAGAATAACCCCTGTCTGGTGGGGGAGCCGGGCGTGGGCAAAACGGCCCTTGCCGAGGGCCTTGCCCAGCGCATCGCCAGCCGGAACGTGCCCCGGATGCTGCAGGGGCGGCGGCTGCTGGCGCTGGATATGGCCAGCCTTGTGGCGGGCACCAAGTACCGGGGCGACTTTGAGGAGCGGTTCAAGACCCTTCTGGAGGAGCTTGTGCGGGACGGCAGTGCCATCCTGTTTGTGGACGAGTTCCACACCATCGTGGGAGCCGGCGCGGCAGAGGGAGCCATTGATGCCGCCAGCATCCTGAAGCCCGTGCTGGCCCGGGGGGAACTGCAGCTCATCGGGGCCACCACCGATCAGGAGTTCCGCACCCATATCCAGAAGGATGCCGCACTGGAACGCCGCTTTGGCCGGGTGCAGATCGAGGAGCCCACCCCGGCACAGGCCGCGGCGATCCTGGAGGGGCTTGCCCCCCGCTACGAGCGGTACCACAGCGTGCATCTGCCGCCCGAGACGCTGCGGGAGGCCGTGGAGCTCTCGGTGCGGTACCTGCCGGGGCGCTTCCTGCCCGATAAGGCCATCGACCTTGTGGACGAGGCCTGTGCCGCTGCCCGCATCCGTGCCGAGCGGGAGGGGAAAGCAGATCCCACCCTCACCCGGGAGGACATTGCCCGGGTGGTGGCGCAGGCCAGCGGCGTGCCTGTGGAGCGGGTGGGGGAGAAGGAACGGGAACGGCTGGACAAGCTGGAATCCCGCCTCAATGCCGAGATCGTGGGCCAGCAGAAGGCCGTGGCGGCGGTGGCCGGGGCCATCCGGCGCAGCCGCACCGGGCTGGGGGAGCCGGGCCGCCCCATGGGGGCCATGCTCTTTCTGGGGCCCACCGGCGTGGGCAAGACCGCCCTTGCCAAGGCCCTTGCTGCCAGCTGGTTCGGCAGCGAAAAAGCTCTGCTCAAGTTCGATATGTCGGAGTATCAGGAGCAGCACACCACGGCCCGCCTGCTGGGCGCGCCTCCGGGCTACCTTGGCCACGATGAGGGCGGCCAGCTCACCGAAGCCGTCCGCCGCCGCCCGTACAGCGTGGTGCTCTTTGACGAGATCGAAAAGGCGCACCCGGACATCCAGAATATCCTGCTGCAGATCCTGGAGGACGGCCAGCTCACCGATGCCATGGGCCGCAAGGCCGATTTCCGCAATACCATCGTCCTGCTCACCTCCAACCTGGGGGCACGCTTTCTGGCGGGGCAGAGCGCCCCGCTGGGCTTTGCGGCGGGCAGCGAGGCTGTGTTTGAAAAGCAGTCGGCCCAGGCCATTGAGGAAGCCAAAAAGTGGTTCCGGCCCGAGCTGGTGGGGCGGCTGGATGAGCTCATCGTGTTCCGTCCCCTTGCCGAGGATAGCCTGTGTGCCATCGCCGAGAAGCTGCTGGGCCAGCTGGAAGCCCGTGCCGCCCGCAATGGGTATCAGCTGACCCATACGCCCCGGGTGGGGGCAGTGCTGGCCGCAAGGGCGCGCTCGCCCTATGGGGCCCGGGAGCTGCGGAGGCAGGTGGATCGCGCCGTGGAACAGGCCCTCGCCAACCAGATCGCCTCCGGCACGGCCCACACTGGCCAGCACTGGACCGCCGACTGTACGGTGGATGGGGCAATCGTGTTGGAAGAGAGGGAAGCAGTAGAGCAAACCATAGGCTGAACCCCTCAGTCACGCTCCGCGTGCCAGCCCCCCTAATAGTGGGGCCCTTGGCATGGTGTAAAGCTCTGCCTCTTTGCCAAGGCCGCCCCTACTAGGGGCGGTGGCATCCCGCAGGGATGACGGTGGGGTTTGAGCTTTCCCCTTGCATCCTCCGGCGTTTTCGTTTATCATAGAGAAAGCGAAACGCCCCAAGGAGGAAACCATGCGCTATTTGTTTTTACTGAACCCCGCTGCGGGCAAGCAGGACTGCACTGTCCAGCTCATCCCGCAGATCAGAGCCGCTGCCGCCCGGGCCGGGTGGAGCGCGGCGGATTATACCATCCACACCACTGAATATGCGGGCCACGCCCGGGAGCTGGCCCGTGCCGCAGCCCAGGAGGCAGCGCAGGCCGGGGACAGTCTGCGCATCTGGACAGCGGGCGGCGACGGAACCTTCATGGAAGCCATGACCGGCGTGCAGGGCTTTGCCAACGCCGCCGTGGGCTGCCTGCCCTACGGCAGCGGCAACGACTTCCTGCGCACCTACGGCACCCGGGCGGAGTTCACCGACCTCGATGCCCAGCTGGCGGGCGGGGAAGTGACCATCGACCTGCTGGAGACCAGTCTGGGCCTGTCCGCCACCATCTGCGCGGCGGGTCTGGACGCACAGGTGGCCTACGGCATCCCCAAGTTCCGGCGGATCCCCCTGTGCGGCGGCGAGGTGTCCTATCTGCTCTCCATTGTGGAGCAGCTCTGCGGCCACATCGGCCGCAGGGTCACCTTTACCATCGACGACGAGGAGCTGACCGTGGACTGCCTGATGTGCGCCATCTGCAATGGCCGGGCCTATGGCGGCGGCTTCCTTGCCGCCCCCGAGGCCGACCCCGCTGACGGCTGGCTGGACGTGATGATCGTCCGCAGGGTGGGGCGGTTGACCATTGCCAAGCTGCTGGGGATGTACAAGAGCGGCCGGCATTTTGTGAACGGCCAGCTCACCGAGGAGGCAAAGCCCTACTTCCTCTACCGCCGTGCCCGGCGGGTGGCGCTGCGCCCCGCCGATGGCCGCGGCCCTATCGTTGCCACCGCAGACGGCGAGTGCGCCCCCTGTGATGCGGTGGAGGCTGTCCTGCGCCCCCTGAGCGGCCGCATCCTCCTGCCTGCCCCGGCGTATGAGCGGTTTGTGGCGAAAAGGAGCAGTGTGGACGTAAAATAAGAAGATGTTTGGATGAAAAAGAGCAGTCTCTCCGGAAAAGAGAACTGCTCTTTTTTCGATGTAAGGATACTTTTTCGGGTGGTCACAAATTGTTCAAAAAGAAAAATCAAAAAGGTCTTGATTTTTCAGTTCAAGATGAGTACAATACACTTAGCACTCAGAGAAAAGGAGTGCTAAACAACCAAAGGCCCGGCAGAAACGGGCCGAAGGTGCCAAAAAAGTTTTCATTATATTTTATTATAGGAGGGCAAGAACTATGAAGATCATTCCTCTTGCAGACCGTGTTGTTATCAAGGCCGTTGAAGTCGAGGAGACCACCAAGGGCGGCCTCATCCTGACCGGCAGCGCCAAGGAGAAGCCCCAGGTGGCTGAGGTTGTGGCTGTTGGCCCCGGCGGCATCGTGGACGGCAACGAAGTCAAGATGACCGTGAAGGTTGGCGATAAGGTCCTGACCAGCAAGTACTCCGGTACTGAGGTCAAGGTGGACGGCGAGGAGTGCACCATCGTGCGTCAGGGCGATATCCTGGCCATCGTGGAGTAAGTTTCCCCTCTGAAATTGAAATTTGAGCTTTGAAGGAGCGATTTGATTATGGCAAAACAGATCAAGCAGGGCGAGGATGCCCGCAAGGCACTGTGTGCCGGTATTGATACCCTGGCAAATACCGTGAAGATCACCCTGGGCCCCAAGGGCCGTAATGTGGTGCTGGGCAAGAAGTTCGGCGCACCCGTCATCACCAACGACGGCGTGACCATTGCCAAGGAGATTGAGCTGAAGGACGAGTTCGAGAACATGGGCGCACAGCTGGTGCGTGAGGTCGCAACCAAGACCAACGATGCCGCAGGCGACGGCACCACCACCGCAACCGTTCTGGCACAGGCCATGGTCACCGAGGGCATGAAGAACGTTACCGCCGGTGCCAACCCCATGGATATCCGCCGCGGCATGAGCAAGGCTGTTGCCAAGGCTGTTGAGACCATCAAGGCCCACAGCCAGAAGGTCAAGGACAGCAACGATATCGCCCGCGTCGGCACCATTTCTGCCGGTGACCCCGAGATCGGCCGCCTGATCGCCGAGGCTATGGAGAAGGTCACCTCCGACGGTGTCATCACCATCGAGGAGAACAAGACCACCGCCGAGACCTACAACGAGATCGTGGAAGGCATGCAGTTTGACCGCGGCTACCTGACCCCCTATATGGTCACCGATACCGACAAGATGGAGGCTGTTCTGGACAACGCCGCCGTCCTGATCACCGATAAGAAGATCAGCGTCATCCAGGATCTGGTCCCCCTGCTGGAGCAGGTCATGCAGAACGGCATGAAGCTGCTGATCGTGGCTGAGGACATCGAGGGCGAGGCTCTGTCCACCCTGATCGTCAACCGCCTGCGCGGCACCCTGAACGTCTGCGCTGTCAAGGCTCCCGGCTTTGGCGACCGCCGCAAGGAGATGCTGCAGGATATCGCTATCCTGACCGGCGGCACCGTTGTGTCCGCTGATCTGGGCTATGAGCTGAAGGACGCTACCGTCCAGATGCTGGGCCATGCCCGCCAGGTCAAGGTCACCAAGGAGAACACCACCATCGTGGGCGGTGCAGGCGATAAGGATGCCATTGCAGCCCGCATTGCACAGATCCGCAACCAGATCGAGGCTTCCACCAGCGATTTCGACCGTGAGAAGCTGCAGGAGCGCCTGGCAAAGCTGGCCGGCGGCGTTGCAGTCATCAAGGTCGGTGCTGCTACCGAGGTCGAGATGAAGGATAAGAAGCTGCGTATCGAGGACGCTCTGAACGCAACCAAGGCTGCTGTTCAGGAAGGCGTTGTTGCTGGCGGCGGCACCGCTCCCATCAACGCCATCCCCGCTGTGCGCGCCCTGTGCGACACGCTGGAAGGCGACGAGCGCACCGGTGCCAAGATCGTCCTGAAGGCTCTGGAGGCACCTCTGCGCCAGATCGCCAAGAACGCCGGTCTGGAAGGCAGCGTCATCATCGACAAGATCGTCTCTGCCAACAAGCCCAACTACGGCTTCGACGCTCAGAACGAGGTCTTTGTTGAGGATATGATCGCCGCCGGTATCGTTGACCCCACCAAGGTCACCCGTTCCGCTCTGGAGAACGCAGCATCCGTCGCTGAGATGGTGCTGACCACCGAGAGCCTGGTCGCTGACCTGCCCGAACCCCCCGCTGCTCCCGCAGCCGGTGGTGACATGGGCGGCATGGGCGGCATGTACTAATAACTGCCAAAAAGCCGCATGATTCCTTGATTTTTGGAGCGCGAAAAAACGGATTTACGCCAAACTTACGCCACTTACGCCAAAAATCAAAGCGCACTATAGGGTAACAAAATCGGCACTCGCTGAAAAGCGGGTGCCGATTTTTGTATCACGAAAAGCTGATGGATGCTGCACACTACACACCGTCAGCTTTTTCGTTTACAGGGGAAAAAGTGGGTGGTATAATAGAAATAGAGTTTTGTAAGAGCGCCTTCATAGTCAAGACTATAAAAGAATACGGATAAGCATAAAACCGGTGGATGATATGAAAATTCTGGATAACATCACCAATACCGTTCGAGATGATCTGCGGGTGGAAATCAAAAAAGGCAGCAGGGTGTCTATTGCGGCAGCCTGCTTTTCGATGTATGCCTACAAAGAGCTGAAGAAGCAACTGGAAACCATAGACGAGTTTGAATTTATCTTTACATCCCCCACGTTTGTGAAAGAAAAGGCTGAAAAGCAGAAGCGGGAGTTCTACATTCCCCGCATTTCTCGTGAAACGAGCCTTTACGGTACAGAGTTTGAAATCAAACTGCGCAATGAGATGACCCAGAGAGCCATCGCAAAGGAGTGTGCAGACTGGATCAGAAGGAAGGCTACGTTCAAATCGAACACCACCGGTGAAAATATGGCTGGCTTTATGACTGTGGATTCCGGCGCAGCACAGACCGCCTATATGCCGATTGGCGGATTTACGACAGTTGATATTGGCTGTGAGCGCGGAAATAACAGCTACAACATGGTCAACTGCATGGAGGCTCCGTTCGCACAGCAGTACATGAAGTTGTTCGATACCCTGTGGAACGACCGGGACAAAATGCAGGATGTCACAGATGTAGTACTGGAGAATATCAGCACGGCTTATGCAGAAAATTCCCCGGAGTTCATCTACTTTATGACGCTGTATCATGTGTTCAGCGAGTTTTTGGACGACATCTCAGAAGATGAACTGCCGAATGAGTCAACCGGCTTTAAGCAGAGCAAAATCTGGAGCCTGCTGTACGACTTCCAGAAGGATGCGGTGCTTGCCATCATCAATAAGCTGGAAAAGTACAACGGCTGCATCCTTGCGGACAGTGTTGGTCTTGGCAAGACATTTACCGCACTGGCTGTCGTAAAGTATTATGAGAATCGAAACAAGTCGGTTCTTGTGCTGTGCCCCAAAAAGCTGGCAGAGAACTGGAATACCTACAAGGACAACTATGTGAACAACCCAATTGCATCGGATCGGCTGAACTATGACGTCCTGTTCCACACAGACCTGTCCAGAAGCAGCGGAAAATCGAATGGCCTCGATCTGGATCGCCTGAACTGGGGCAACTACGATCTGGTAGTCATTGATGAATCGCACAACTTCCGCAACGGCATCGGTACGCACAGCAAGACGCAGGACAACCGTTACCAGCGGCTGATGGACAAGGTGATCCGTGCCGGAGTCAAGACCAAGGTGCTGATGCTTTCGGCAACGCCTGTCAACAACCGCTTTGTGGATTTGAAAAATCAGCTGGCCCTTGCCTATGAGGGAAGCTCCGAGTATCTGGATGAAAAGCTAAACACCTCAAAGAGCATTGAGGACATCTTCAAGCAGGCGCAGAAAGCCTTTAACGCATGGAGCAAGCTGAAACCAGAAGAGAGAACCACGGATG
>ENA-USUG01000234-USUG01000234.1-human-gut-metagenome-genome-assembly--contig:-NODE-234-length-88148-cov-6.711994_pt1 | contig 88148 bp, 96 predicted proteins | sample MGYA00250059_ERZ773394 | MGnify/ENA primary metagenome ERZ773394 (study PRJEB29103, sample SAMN06111957) | human gut metagenome | biome: human gut; feature: ankylosing spondylitis patient; material... | reverse complement strand
TCCATTCAGATTGAGACTCTTGAGAAGACATGGGCAACCATTACAAATGGAATCGAAGAGACAAGAAGGATCCAGGAGGATGCCAGAAAGAAACGGGAGGAGGATAAAGTCCGCCTGGAAGCTATCAAGAAGGAATTTCAGAACAGAAAATAAAAATCATTCCAAAAAAGAGGCAATCAGGTTGATATTATTGCCTCTTTTTTGTTCGTTCAGTCCATACTTACACGGATCCCGCCTTTGCGTTCGGATGGCTGGATGATGACAGTTACCGCCTCGTTCCACTCAAACTGATAAGATTCTCCTGAAGCCTGTCCGATGAAGGTTTTCCAGGATACATCCGCGGTGATCTTCGGGTTGCAGTGTCCATGTCCGATCCAGCAGACCACAGCATCCGGATCCGCGGAAATGGTATTGCCGGTTTCCACATTGTTCAGCACGATGGGGTTGCCGTCTGAGAGAACTGCAACATACGCGTTATGTCCTTTGGCGGTAAGGGTAGAAGTTGCCAGCCCTTTCTGGGATAAGACTCCCGAACCGATAAAACGGACGCTGTAATCACAGTCCTGGGTAAATGCCAGAATATTCTCAGACTCTACAGAAATAGTCTCACCGGGCATGAGATGATAAATGATAACATGCTGACCGTAATTCGCGTAATAGGTAACAGAGTCTCCGTTTAAGCAAACTTTCATGAGTGGAAGGTTTTCACCGGTGGCTCTTCTTGCAAGCTGTCCCAGGAGGGCCTTCCCGATATTGCGCTGCGGGCCCAGCAGTACTTTCTCAAAGCGGTAGTTTTTCTTTCCACTATTGTCTCCGGCGATGAACGCACCTGCTTTTGCAAAAAGGACATCATTGCCGGTACAGGTAACTTTTAACGTCAATTCGTTTATTGTCTCAAATATTAACATAGTTTCTCCTTTCTCCGCGGAAATCATTCCCGCAGTTTACCGATAATATGAAAAAAAAATCCTGTATGATACATTTTTCGTACAGAAACATTTATTTGCCATTTTGTCATATTATTAAGAAAAGGAGGGATTTTATGAACGAATTTGCAATCAATTGGTTAAAAGGCGGGGAATATGCGGAGATTACTGCACCGGCATCCACAGCGTTGAAAAACAAGCTGCTCCGTCTTAAGGAAGAAAGGCCGGATGAAGTGACTCATGTAATTGAAAATAAAGATGGTTCCATGGTATGTCATGTGCCGGTCAGATGGATCAGAGTCAGTCCTCCGCGGAAAGTCTCCGAGGAACAGAGGGAAGCGGCCCGTCAGCGGTTTGCAGAGATCAGGGAAAGAATGAGATCCGGTGAGATTGATGATATGGTCATCGATGACGAAGATATCTGTGATGCTGTTGAGGAATTGGAGATCTGATGGAAATGAAATATAATGGAGTGCGCATCTACTGCCTGCCAGATGATAACTTCTGCCTTAAGGATGAAGAACACAGAAGTCCGTTGGAGTTAGATGAATGCCCTCTGGGAGAAGATGTTTGTACGGGAGACTGTTTCTATTATTCAGAGGATTCGGAAGAAAGGAGATGCCATGGGGTTAACGGATTGCCAGAAAGAGATGATCCGCGCAGTTGCGGAAAATGATATAAGAAAAGCAAAGCGGTGTGCGCTGACTTCTATTGCAGAGGATACAACGCAAAAAAACAAGTGGTTCTGTACCAAATACCGGAATATCCTGACTTCGGAAGGTTCTGCTTTGATCAGCCTGCCTTCCGACCTGCAGGGTATCCTTCTGTGCGAAGACCCTGCGTTGTTTTTTAAGGAAAACAGGTATTATGCCACAAAGGAACAGACAGACCTTGCAGAACAGATACTACGTATGTCTGTTGTTTCCCAGAAACTGATGGAGTTGCAGGTTCCCTATAAGAATGCGACACTGCTTTATGGCCCTCCCGGAACGGGAAAGACACTGTTTGCAAAATATATCGCATACAAAAAAGGACTGCCGTTCTGCTATCTTAATTTCTCAAAAGCAGTGGACTCTTATATGGGAGCCACTTCCAGGAATATCGCAAAGGCATTCACCTATGTATCATCGAACCCATGCGTGTTCCTTCTGGATGAAGTGGATGCGATCAGCTGCAACCGGAGTAAGGGCATGAGCGATGTAGCCAGCAAAGAGATCGGCAGGGTGACCATTACGTTGATGCAGGAGTTTGACCGACTTCCCAACGATGTGATCGTCCTCGGGGCAACAAACCGTCTGGATATCCTGGATGAAGCGTTTATCAGCAGGTTTCCAGTCAAAAAGGAAATGCTGCTTTTTTCTGAGCAGGAAAGTAAGGCGATGGTCAAAAAGTTCCTGGCTGATATCGGGTATGTGTTTTCGGAAGAAGAGATCATGGGAGCTATCCGCAAAACTCAGAACCAGAGGGAAGTCATGAACCGGGTGGTGCAGGTACTTGCAGAAAAGATAGCCGGAGGGTATGATGGGGAATAGGAAAGAAATTACGGCCACGCTGTCTGCGGCCTTAGAAAAAAAGATCAATCCATACAATGATCCGCGGATCTATTGGGCAAAAGAGGTAACTTTTGATTATTCTACCAACCATGCGGTCCGGGTGGATTATATGAAATTTGTGCCTGTCAATAATAGCGTATCCGGGATTGAGAAAGGCGACTTCTATTGCTATGAGGTGAAATCCTCTGTAGAAGATTTTCATTCCGGTCATGGGCTTAATTTCCTCGGGGACTACAATTATATTGTGATGCCGGAAGATGTGTATCAGGAAGTGTCTAAGGAAATCCCATACTATGTCGGAGTATATACCTCAAGTGGTGGTGAACTGGAATGTACGAAAAAGGCGAAAAGGCATGACCGTGCAAGGCCGGTTTCTGAGATGCTTTTGATGATGTTCCGTTCGGCGGCAAGAGAAAGGATGAGAAGATGACTATATTTTGTGACCGGGCAAAGACCCGGATGAAAGAATTACATATTACAACAAGACAGCTGGCAAAGAGTATCGGGATGACGGAATCTACCGTTTCCCGTTACCTCAGCGGAAACAGGTCCCCAAAGATAGAAGAACTGGTAAAGATCGCGGAAACTCTGGAATGCTCTGCAGATTACCTTCTGGGATTGAAGGAATCAGAGGTGGTTGTTCAGAAAGAGATCTTTAAGGAAATTGCTGGTTTGTTTAATAAATTGTCAGATGACAGAACATACAGGAGAAAAAAAGATGCTAAATGCTGAACTTCATGGTAAGATGGTAGGAGAACATTCAGCAGAGGAAAATAATAGATGCTTTTGAGCGGCTGTGGGCAATATATGAAGTATCGTTTTCTTAACCATCTTCTGCGTATTGATTGTATCGGAATACCGAGTAGATTACAGTAAAGGAGGGATCATATGGCAAAGATCATTGATATTACAAAAAAGAACAGCCACCACACCGAAAAATTCAGCCCTGCTGCGGAGATTGTGGCACTTGCGGGGACATATGAGGCGGAAGTTGATATTTTGCATTATTACGCAGAAACTGTAGAAGAACTTCTCCCGCAGATGGCAGAACTGATTGGGATAAATGTATCCGATTTTATCCTTGAAACAGGCAGCCTGATCGGTCTGGATATGGGGATGAAGCAGGGGGAACTTAGTCCCCTCGTCTATCATGCCGCAAAAGGAGACGTGGAATACAGTGTTTCGATCGGGCTGGAGGAAGAAGAGGAGGAGGGGTTCTGTTTTTATATCAAGGCAGGTAAATTCCAGGATAACATCCGGTGGTATTATGACTTTGATAAAAAATGCTGGACAATATTAGATGATCTCATAATCAGTCCGAAGCTGGAAAAACTGCTGGATTCGGATTCACCGGAAGCGCATATCCTGGAGGAGGTCATGTGTGCCATGGACGGGGCTGTAACAGATAAAGGATATCAGTCTTTGAAGTCCAAAAACAAAAAGCTGTTTGATTTGTACAACAGGGTCAGCCACTTTATGATCCCCTATTTCAATGTAGAAGGCGAAGGGAAGCTGTATCTGGAACCAAGGGATGACAACCGGCTTGGTTTCCGGGTCGGATGTACCGGTTCTGAGTATATCCTGTACCAGTATCTTGATCCTTTTGATCAGATCGATACAGATGATATGTATTTTTCTGAGTATTTCCGCGAAGTCGCACGTACTCCGGATCTGAAAAAGATGAAAAAGTGCCTGTGGATGCTGGCAAACAGATATACGGAGGATGTTGTATACACGATCCCGTTATCCCTGGAAACTTATACAGAATCCGCGGGATTAAAACATATCGGCAGGCGCAGCTACTGTGCGTGGGGTCGAAAGGATGATTTTACTGCTGCGGAAAAGAAAGCATTGGAAAGCGTTAAAAATTATGTTAAAAAATTCTAAATAAGAAAAGTCTGGCCGTCCTGTCTGTGCAGGGCGGTTTTTTCGTGCAGAAAAACTTTTTCCACCAAATATGTCATATTATGGATATGGCAAAAACAGAAAGGAGCCGGTAAAAATGACAACAAGTAAAGATGGTTTTCCTTTAAAAGCAGAAGGCGGAGAAGACCTGCTTAAAGGATTAAAAGATTTAAAAGTGAAATTGACTGAGAATGCTGATATTGTCCAGAAATATATGGAAGCGGTAGAAAAGTTCCTGCCGGGGATGACGGCCATGCTGGGTCTGACGGTATCTGATTTTACAGTGGACAAAGAAAGCCTTTTTGATCTGAGGAACAACATGCTGGAAGGGGAATATTCTCCGGTTGTATACCGCGCAGAAAAAGACGGTGGTAAATATGAAGCAGCTATCTGGATTCTGAGAGAAGCATGTGGATTTTCCGTACATTTCGCAGTTGTAAAAAACAAAGACGGGCAGAGCTGGATGTACAATTCTGACAGACAGAACTGGGAGATTATCAAGACGGAAATGGATCTGTCTCCGCGGATGGAAGAAATCCTTCAGTCTGGTTCCCCTGAAAGTGATGTACTGGAAGAACTCCTGGAGGTATTTTACGGGGATCTGGATGACGCAGAGTACACTGCGATCAAGAAGAATAACCAGAACATGCTTTCCCTGTATGCAGAGACGAACAAGTATATGCTCCCCTTCTACGACGATGAAGAGGATGTCATGTATCTCATCCCCAGGGATGAAGGGCGTTTGGGATTCCGGGTTGGTTGGAATGGTTCTGGATATGTTTTATATCAGTACCTGGATTCCCTGGATGTCTTAAAACGTAACGAAGAGCTTGGATATCTTGAAAAAGATCATTCGCAGGCAGCTGCCTGTACTTCAAACCTGAAAGAAATGAGAAACTGTCTCTGGATGCTAGCAAACAGATATACGGAGAAGCCGGTATATACCGTTCCATTGTCCCTGAAGGCTTATACGGAATCCGCGGACCTAAGAGAATTAGGAAAACCTGCGACTTTTGAGTTTGACACTACAGACAGGAGAGTACTTACGGCTGAGGAGAAAAAAGCTGCGGAGGGTATCCGCAGGTATGTAGGAAAGATCCAGAAAGGAGAATTGGATGTATAAGAAATAGTCGGAGTCAGCGCGAAATCATGAGCCAAATGATACAGCTGCTGGCCGAAAAAATTGATACCGAATAGAATCAATATGACAGCATAACCGCGGATTACCCCCAGCAGAAAGCTGATTTTCATGCTGGAAAACATTATAAGGGATCGAATTCGACCCATTTATTTTCCGCGGCGAGACCACTTTTTATTTTTTTTTCCATCTTTCATATTTTTCTTGAACATAATTTAAAAAAACGAAAGGAGAAACATCATGCTTTTTAAACAGAAAGTCTTCAGTGCATCTGTATTGAGGAAACATCCTGATTACGTGATGTACCAGTAGGAGGTTATATGGGTATTCTTAATACAATAACAAAAGCCTTAGGGCTGGACAATACGAAGAAAACTCCTAAAGAACCTACCAAGATTCCAAAGACTGTACAGGATTCCATCCCATACCTTGGAGCGTATGAAAACGGGATCATACAGGTTTCTGCGAGAGGGTATTCTAAAATGTATGCCCTCTCTGATATTAACTTCTCCATTGAATCTATGGATGAGCAGAAGACGATCTTTGGTAAATATCCGGAGTTTATTGGAAGCTTCGGACCTGAAGTACAAATGCAGGTAGTTGTCCATAATAAAAGTATCAGCAGTTCAGAGTTTGAACAGAATGTGCTGATCGGGATGAAAAATGATTCCCTGAATGAATACAGGGAAGAAATGAACAATATGCTGATCGATAAGATGGCTGTCGCAAGAAACAATATCGTACATAATAAGTATCTGGCTGTATATATAGAGGCAGACGATATTGAGGCAGCAAAGAATACGTTTTCCCGATTGGATTCTTCTATCGCATCGGGATTAAAGAAACTGATAGGTACAGACGTGGTTCCATGTTTCATCAGGGAACGTCTTTCAAACCTTTACGATATCTACCATGTGGATTCCGATGTTCCGTTTTACCTTACGGAGAAAGAATTATACATGATTTATGATTCTCTCAGAGATGGCGATTATATTTTTGTAATCTCCCACTGATATCGTATAATCTTTTCCATATAATCAAATGAAAGGAGAATCTCATGCCAATTATATTAGCAACTGTCCTTATAATAAACATGGTTTTATTTGTTGCAAAGCTCAAGAATGATAGTATTGCAACAAATGCATCATTACAAATAGCTCAGGGATTAGCATGGGCTGTTATTGCAGTATGCAATTGGAATGATGGACATAGAGCAAGTGTAGTTTTTTTTGCAGGAATGAGCCTTATTTCATTCAAAAAAGGCTTTCAAATTATTTTTTAAGCATATAGGAAGCTTCGGCTTCCTTTTTTTGACTCCCCATATTTACCTCTACAAAATTTTATATCTTTTCTGTCGGCTTCCAGCCATCTTTTTCCATTTCTTTCAGCTCACCAATAGAGAAAGAGATTGCTTCCAAAGTTATTTATTCTGACAAAAAATACGAACCTGGGCAGACCGCTCTTGAGCAGATCCTGCAGATCAGCCGGATCGAAGATAAGTATCATGAGATCGGGATCTATACGGAAGATGATTTCTGGGAAGCGGTCTTTGAGTCCGCGGAAGCGATAAAAGATGGGATTTATGGTTTCCGCATGAACCAAACGGCGTTTTCCCCTGATGGGGAACCCGCAAGAGTTTTTTTGTTAAGTATAAAGACAAGTATATTGTATACACTTCTGAAGAGTACGATGGGACCTATTATCCAGAAGAGCATCTAAGCGACCTGGAACATGATCTCTTTGATAATTACAATGAGGCCGAAAAGTATTTCCTCTCATTGGAAAACTCTGGTCTGCCATCTGGAAGTGAACAAATAAAAATCTGTAAGGCAGGACTTAATGAACCGGATGCCATATATATCAAATCCTTTCCGGATATATATTGTGATGTCTATTTTCGTGTCTATTATTGCCGAAAGCTGATTATGGACCATGTAGGAAGTCTGGACCCGCAAAAGATCAACCAGGCAGTTGCGGATTATAAGAAATTCTGTGAGGACAACCATGTCTCGATCACTGATATACACAAAAAACGTCCCTGGAACTCTAATCAGCGATATTACGTTGTTGAGATATGCGAAAAGGACGAAAGCTGGAAGACCATATACGTGCATATTCCGTCGGCACTGCAGGGAAGACAGAGAAATGTCATTGATCTTATCAAGCCAAACAATATTGTTTAGGAAATGAGGTAAGAAGGGAGGGGCTTATGTTTTGGTCTACATTATACAATAAGATTGGAAAGCAGCCGCTTAGGACCACGCAGCGAAACCAGGTGTATGCGATATTGGAGAATTCGAAAACACATCAGAAAGAAAAAGTATACCTGTTGCTCAAATATAATGATATGGGACATCCTTATTTTGTCCAGGATTTTGAGAAAACGGAAAAAGAAAGTATAAGCAAGAGGAAAAAAATTGGAAGAAGAGATAAAGGTCAATAAGAATTGTGTTAATGCAAAAATCCAGGCACATATCCTGTCTGAGCCGGAAATGAGAAAAATCGGGTTCACCGATCACGCAAAAGACAGCTGGTATTTTTGCCGGATGTTACGTTTTCCGAAAAAGAAACTTTACCGGGATTTTAAGGTTTCCTTTTCCGTAACCATTCCCCAAAATGGGGACGATATCCGGATCGATGTTTTGGATGAAGCCTTCCTGCAGCCATATGACTACCAGCGGATCCTGTCTGACCACCCGGACCATGAAACTGCCCTGATCGTACAGGAGCAGGTGGAGAAGTGGATGGATTATTTGCAGGAAAGCGGTGTGCTGTCGGGACATATCCGCGGAGAATATATTTGATCCTGCTTTTGTATGAGAAGTACAGAAGCAGGATTTTTCGTGTGAGAAAAGATATTTTCCATATTTTCTTATAATAAAGAAAAAGCGAAAGGAAAATGAACATGCCAGAAATATTGAATTTTGAGGAATTTGTCAGTAAACGCAATGAAGCCAGGGCTGTGTTAAAAAACTACGTAATTGACTGCTATACAAAAAAAGTGAAAGAAAATATCCTTAAGAAAAATCCAGGTATTTCACAAAGACAGCTTAAAATGAAAACGAGGCAGGCCCGGGATTCCTTTAAGGATTCCGCAAAATGCAGGGAGTTAATGGAAGTCGTACCGTTAGAAAACGTCTCAAAATCTTTGAAAAAAGCATATGATACTTATTGCGAAGTGACAAAAAAATCCATCGCATACGAGAAAATGAAAAAAGATGTGGTAGAGGCGATTCCTGAACAGATCAAGGACGCATATCCGAAAGCCAGGCTGTTAAGGAGAAAGTTCATCCTGCATATCGGTCCGACAAACTCCGGGAAAACATTTGCCGCTTTGGAGAAGTTTCGCAAAGCACGTGAGGCGGTTTACCTTGCGCCTTTGAGACTTCTGGCTCTGGAAGTGTATGAGAACACGAATTATGCCGGAGTGGACTGTTCCCTGCTGACAGGCGAAGAGGAGGCTTTTATCGAAGGTGCTTCCCATGTAGCAGAGACCATCGAAATGGCAGACATGAACAAACGATACGATGTTGCCGTCATTGATGAGTGTCAGATGATCGCGGACGAAGGCAGGGGCGGAGCGTGGACATCTGCAATCCTTGGACTCTGTGCGGATGAGATCCATATCTGTATGGCTCCACATGCTGAGGATATTGTAAAACGTCTGATCGAATACTGCGGGGATGAGATCGTGGAGATTGACAGGAGAGAGCGCATGACTCCCCTGGAGCTGGATCCGGACAACTGCCGTTTTCCAGACATCGTAAAGCCCGGAGATGCATTGATCGTATTCTCAAAGCGCAGTGTCATCAATGTTGCCGCGGAGCTTCAGGGCAAAGGCATTGAGTGCAGCATGATCTACGGTGCCCTGCCCTACGAAACCAGAAAGGCAGAAACAGAACGGTTCTTAAATGGAGAAACAAAGGTCGTAGTGGCTACTGATGCCATTGGCATGGGGCTGAACCTGCCGATCAAAAGAGTGGTATTCCTGGAAACAGAAAAGTATGACGGATATGATATGCGTCTTTTAAAGCCGGAGGAGGTACAGCAGATTGCCGGACGTGCAGGCCGTAAGGGGATTTATGAGGAAGGTCGGTTTACTGCCTGTGAAGGACGGAAATTCATCTGCCAGTCCATGAAGATGTCCCCGGAAGAAATTGATTTTGCCCGTATCCGATTTCCCGGTTTCCTGGTTGCCGTAGAAGGAAAGCTGTCAGGTGTGATGAAGCGATGGAATGAACTGGAAACAGAAAGTTTGTTTTTGAAAACGGATATCGACCAGCAGATCGCTCTCTGTCTGTGGCTGGAGGATCATTCCGATGATAAGGAAACGATCTACCGGCTCATCAATATCCCGTTCAACGAAAAGAACGAGGATATCCTGTTTCTGTGGAAGACACTGGCATTACGTGTGGCAGCAGAGAATAGCATTGACCTGACGCATGAGATCGAGACTCTGGCAAGGGAGAAAAAGCGTATATCCGGGATGACTGACACCAGTCAACATATCCAGCAGCTGGAGTTTCTGTATCAGAAATATGACCTTGTCCATAACTTCATCCGTCTCTTTGGCAAACTGGATACCAGGGATGCAAACAAAGAACTGTTGAGAAAGAAGAAAAAAGAAGTATCTGATGAACTGACCGCAATCTTAAAGAAAAAGAAACTTAAGAGAAGACAGTGTTCTTCCTGCGGAAGATTTCTTCCTTATAATTACCCGTATGGTATGTGTTCCGACTGCTATGAAGAGATGCAGGCGAGAAGATATGAAAGATATTATGGATACGGCAACTTCGAGGATTATTGATCAGCAGCGGGCGGAGATCATTCCGTCCGCATAGCCGAAAGGAGAAAAAATGAAATTTGTAAATTCTATGCTTATGGCTACATATTTGATCATCGTCGGATTGACCGCCTGGTCATTGGTACAAAGTTTTGGTATTAAGGAAATTTCTGTGGAAGCGGAAATTGAAGATATCCTTGTAGTAGAACATTCCGACAGGACGGAAATAAATTCTACGTTGCTCTGCAGATATTCGTACAACGGCAAGGAATATGAGGAAAAGGTTTCCCGCAAAGGCTCCTGCAGAAAAGGAGATAAGATTAATATTGTAATCGACGCAGACCACCCGGACACTGTCATTGAGTTTTCCAAGAGATCCAAAGCGATCTTTTTGTCCGTATTACTTGGAATTATGGCGGTGTTTGCCATTGTTTTTCTTATTGAGGTCTTCAGACATAAGAAATGACGTATTTTCCGCGGATATTCCAGTTGTATGGTACAATAGGATTACAAAAACAGTATGGATATCGAGAAGGATAAAACAATGGCAAAGAATGAAGATGGATACGAAAAATATCTGGGATATATTGAGATGACACGATCACGCTTTGCGAAAACGTTCTGAGGGACACAGTCAGAATCTGCCTTCAGGAAGCTTTTCCTGAGGACGAGGTGTCAGAAAGAGATGCAGAGGAAGTGATCTGTGAATGCCATGATGACATTTATCAAACATAAAGGAAGAATACTTCTTGACCGATGGTTTGCTTCTACTAAAACATGCAGTCATTGCGGACAGGTTCAGAAAGTCAGCCTTGATGAGCGTACATATGTTTGTGAAGAATGTGGATTCACCATCGACAGAGACTGGAACGCAGCAATCAACATCAGGAAAGAAGGAAAACGTATTTATCTGGACTATTTCAGAACGGATGCCTGGAAATGTTGCTGTAAAAAATAAAGGCGGACGGATGCCGGGAGCGAATGGAAGAGCGGCAAAAGTTGAGGAGCTGCTGAGGGCCAGAAAAGAAGAAACAAAAGAAATTGCCAGCAATATGGCGGGGTATAAAGATTCGGGGGTTGAAAGATAAGGAGAATTAATGACTATGAAAACAGTTATTGGTTATTTGGTTTTGATATTGGAAAGTATTATTATGTGTAGCATAGGGTACTCCATATTCACTTGGCAGTGGTGGACTATAATGATGCTTACTATATTATATTCATTTATAATGAAATGACAAATTAGCCGTTGCATGCTCGTGACTTCCGTCATGTAGTTAAGCGGAAAATAATTGTAGCGTTCAGAACAAAATAGAACCGTTTGTCATATTAACCAGTAGATTCCGCAGATGAAACATTGCGGAGTAGATTTGGACACATCATTACAATCTATGTGTCAGGAAAGGAGATCAGATGAGTAATAAGCTCAAAAGAAAAGCAAAAAAGAAAACTTTTGATTTTGGAGAATATACAATCTCCCTGCCTTCCGGAACTATGCTGGAATCGTTTATCAAATATACTGCGGAGGAACCGTGGAATATAGACAGAGTCACAGATTTTCTGGATGCGCATTCAGCCAGAGTCAGAAAAAAGGTAGAAAAGAATCAGTCTTTCTCCCAGCAGGAAATGGACGAAATGTATGAGTTTGGTGAGTATTTCTTAGATCAGTATACCGACGAAGAAGGATGTCTTGATCAGGAGATTGCAGACTGCTATGATGAAATGCCATTCATACTACGGGTCATTAGTTCGTATTTTGATTATCAGGAAGAGATTGCAAAAACAGAAGCTTTGAGTTCCCTTTCTGATGTTGAACTAAAAGAAGCAGGAATGCTGAGAGACAAGATCCTTTCGGCTGGAGACAGCCTGCTTATTTCGGGCCTGGTTTCCGGAGAAATTGTATCGATGGTCCTTTTGGATTTTATTATGCAGGATCCGGAGAAAGCCGCGGAGTATCGTGAAGACTTGCTTTTTGACTGTGCAATAATGATCTATGAAGGCGGATTTTTGGTTGTAGATGTCATCGATGATGAAAAAACAAAAATATTTGGAGTCGCTGGACTGGAACCTGGAAAATGGAGATCAATGAGCAAAGAAGAACTGGAACAGGTCGTTTGCTCTGATGAGGACGGTAATCCAGTACCCTTGGATGATGGAGAGGAATTTGTTGATTTTGTAGATATGGTAAAAGAGTAGAGAAAAAGTTTCATACTCTCGATTAACAAAAAAAGCTACTTCCGACATATATTCGGAGGTAGCTTTTTTTTGCTAAATCACTTTACCGTTATCTTAAATCTGAAGATTTTTTTGGAAACATATACTTTTTTATTAGTATTTTTCGGATAAACCTGGAAAGTAATGGTTGCGGTTCCTTTGTTCTGGCATTTTAATTTGAGGTAATGATTTCCGTGGCTGTCAGCGTAACATGTATTGCACATATTTTTAACTACTTTGCTGTTACTGCTTGAGCTGCTTGTAGCAGCATCTGGAAGAAACACTTTTAAAGTAGTTCCTTTTTTCGCAGTTCTTGTTTTTGTAGAAAACTGCAGCTGTGGCATCACATCAACTGCACATTTTGCGATTTCCACGTTCCCTTTTTTTAAAGTAATAACAGAAAATGCTTTGGAGGGACGGAAAGCTCCAGTAGTTGTTATCTTTTTTGCAGTGATTTTTCCACTGGAACTTACGCTAACCGCCTTTGGATTGCTAGATACCCATGTGAGTCTGCCAGGAAGTTTATTGATTTTTGACGCAGGATGCGTTGTTCTTAACTGTAAGGAATCTCCTTCGTATAAAACTGCATTGGTGTAATTCATTTCCGACAAATTAAAAGAGTAGTCTCGTACAACAGATGTGGTAGTTGCAGCCATAACCGGAGCTGAAGCGGGGAGCATCATGGATGCAGAAACCGCATACACACACAGTTTTCTTAATATCTTACTTTTCATTTTAAAAACCTCCTTTTCCCCAAAGTGAAAAAGAATATGGAAAAATAAAAATTACATATTTTCAGCTCCTGAATGATTGGCTATTTATTTTAAATTCAGCAGATTTTGTTGTGCCTGACAGGTTTTCAGGCACTTTTTTTTCGTACCAGAAAATACAAACCTGAAAGCAACGTATACTTATATCATGAACAGCAAAGACAGCTGTTCATACCATTCATTTTTTGTCTTTCGTTTTTGGGCATCCGCGGGGTTCGGAATTAACCGCGGATGTCTTTTTTTTGCGCATATAATTTCGTCTTTTTATCATATTAATTAAACCGACTCTCATAAGTAATATAATTTGAAATACGAAAAAGTGAATTCGAATTCACTTTTTTATTTTGTTTCACCGTTCTTCATTTTCTTTCCGTATCAAAAACGAAAGGAGAATGTAAAAATGAATGATACTATCTACAGAGGAATGAGAGACCTTGTCTATGTAGCTCTCGGAAAAACAGCTTACAGTAACAGTTCTGAGTATCTGGAACTGAAAAAGCATTTCAGATACCCTGGCGAGGTACTGGAGCGTATGGAACAGTACGGATATTCATCCAATGACGATTATATCTCTGCCATGGAGGTCGTACTGTGGATGAAGAAGACTCTGTTAGCAAAGCAGATGGAAGAGATGTTCGTCGGAACCCAGTTGGAAGACTTTATAAAGAGGACAAAGAAAAAAGCAGGAGATAACCTGTATCTGCTGTACGAGCTTTATCTTTATGAAAAGAGCAGCAGAGAACAGATCCTGACAGCTGTCAGTAAAACTCCGCTGGAAACAACCGCCGGATTCCTTGACTGGATGACATCTGACAGACTTTTTGGAGCTGCGGACTATTCCCTTGCCCTTGCAAAGGATATCGTCCTTTCCATGGATGGAGAATTAAAGACACTGAACAGACTGGATGCCGTAAAAGATGCCGATCTGTTTATCCATCTGATCAAATTTGCTTTCAGGCTGGTATGCCATGATTCCAGGTTTAAATCTGACGAGGATTATAAACGGTTGGGTTTGACCGGACTGCTTGTTGCCTTAAAAGATCTTTATTCAGAACCAGTAGGCAGATCTTCCAAAAAAGTCCTGGAACAGATGGGATTTTCCGAAATGGATATCCTTAATCTGAACTGCGGGATCTGGCTTATTAAGGATCAAACTCCGTATACCTATAATTCCATAATCAAATGGTGGAGATTAAAGAAACGCTGGTTCCAGTCTTTGTTTGTACAGAAAGAAGAGATCACGATCAAGCCAGTTATTGAAAAAATGATTGAGAAGGAAATGCCCAGAAAGATCGATGGGGAAAATCTTACAAGGGAATTCTATCTGGAAGGATTTTCAGCAGAGATCCCTGTTATCCAAAATTCCTACCTTTTGTTTGATCTGTTAACCAGACGATTGGATGGAAGCGGAAATGCTTCCCATAACAGCATGGGTAATGTCCTCAAATGGAGGAACATCTGTAAAAACCATGATCTTTCGGTTATGGGGGATGTGCTTTGGCTGAAAGGCCTGATGGCGTATCTGAATCCCCAGGGGGTCTCCTTTAACATATATATCTCAACAGGAGCTGACCGGAACAAACAGATCTATGCAGAAGTGATCAAGGACTGTGAAAACCTGGAAGAAAAGCAGGAAGTATTAAAGGAAATCTTCCAGAAAGATGTAAAGGAATTTATTTACCAGCATCCAGGTTTCTTCAGAACAGGATTTCTTGACCCGCTGTTTATTTCCGGCTTTCTGGACATGGACAGATATTACAAAGAGAACAGCTGTGATGCTGCAAAGTATTTAAGAAACATGGAATATCCTTTCCAGCTTGCTTTTCTGCAGAGGTTCTGCGAGGACAGAAACTGGCAGTTTACTTCCGAGGAAGCTGAATTTTTAAAAACAGCTGTCAAGGACAGCTGGATGGTAAGTCTGGCTTATGCAAATAAGTCGACCGACACCTGCTTCCAGCGTTTTTCTACAGAAGAAAAGAAACTTCTCCTTGGGCTTGTGTGTGAACTCTGTGTCCGTATTCCTTACATCTGCCGGCTTGACCTTTTGATGGCAGGATTGATTGCAAATACGGAAACAAGATTCATACTCGGGGAAGAAACCGCCCAGGAATGGTACCGGATCTTAAAACAGCGTGATTTTGGATATCAGGATTCCCTTGACCGGGATTTCCTTTCCGCTGAGGCTTATAAAAAAATCCAGAAACAAAAAGAAGAACAGAAGGAGAAAGAAAGACAGGACCGGGAGGCGAGAGAAGTAGAAATACGGAAAGCGTCGCTGGAAGTAAAACTTCAGGGACTCACCATCAAGGAAGCGGCTAAAGTTTTCGCAGGCAAAGTTCCGTCTTTTGTTTTTTTAGATAGAGAGCGGACTCTTGCTTTATTGGAAGTGTATAAGGAGCACTTTGAGGACAAAGAGATTTTTACCGATAAAAAAGTGATCTGTAAATTGATGAAGTTCTTTCTGGACTGCTATGAAAACAATTATATTACGAAACCAGTCCTGATGAATAAACTGGGGCTGCTTAAGGAGGATTAAGGATGAATTACTTAGAAAACATGGGAGAAAATTTGGAACTGTTAGATCTTGTAAAAAAATCCAATGTTACGACATATTCGTTAAGAAGTATACGCGACAAAAATACTGCCATTAAAAACCTTAAGGGGCTCCGAGTGGAGCTTCTCAGAGTTTCTCCGTCTTATATGAGAGAGAATCCATGTGAGCTCGTTAAGACTGAGGTATTGAACCATGCGGAAGCCGTGGAAACCATCAATCTACTTGGTGAAGAGGATACCCTGAATCTTGAGGAAATGATATTATTAGGTTCTTTTTTTTCGGAGCATATCCCATACGATCCTAAACTACTGGCTGACTGTGTGAAAGCAGTAGGAGTACGGGAAAAAAGCAAATACATGCGAATATACTATGATCTGCTGGCAAATGGAAAAAAAAATCTGTTTAACAGTGTATTAAGATTCCCCAGGCTGGCAGCGGCAATCTTACAGGAATGCGATTCCAGTAATGAAGGCGGATTTGAACGCAATCTGGAACAGTTCTATATCCTGGATGACCTTGCGGATTCCTGGGATGTGAACAGGGAATCTGAAAGGATTCAGACATTCATTAAGATTCTTAACTGCCCCGGAGCAATGGAGATCTATGTCCATGCCGGAAAATATGCAAAGAGTGTGTTTCTGCCTGAGGCCAGGGATTATTCAACTGCTGCGGAGATTGTTGGGAAAACCATGGCTCTGCTTGCAGAAAAGCTGTCAAAACTGGATCCGAATGTAATGATACAAAGTGATGTTTATAAAAGGTATTTTGAAAACGCTTCGTATATTAAATTCGACCAGAAGCTTCTTTCTGGTTACCTGAAAAACCTGACTGACATGGAGCCTTATGATGCAGGGAAGTCCGTGTTCTGGAGGGCTGGATTTCTTGGCGTCTGCACTGGGAACCGGTATACAAAACTTGTCTATCAGATGGCTGGAAAAGCCAATGAAGAGAATCTGATGGAATTGGTCTACGAAGCTATTGTTGACCATAAAAATAGTTTTCTTCGGCTGATGGAAGATAATCTGGATCTCTTTTTGCAGATTCCCTATGAGTCGATCCTTTTTGTCAAGGATTTCCGTAAACTCCTCAACCTGAACACACTTCAGAAAAAAGATATCCTGACATTATTAAAGGAAGACAAGGAATGCAGATGGATTTATACGTATAACACCATGGACTTTCATGGACTTAGCGGGACTTATACTTTCCAGGAACTTCTGGCCGTCTGCGTACAGCCGGAATGGATCAGAAAAACATATGCAAAACTGGATATGCGTGTGGATGAAAAACTCCGCCGTATCCGCCAGATCTTTCGTTTTGGTTCCCTGAAAGAAAACAGGGATCCTGCAGCTATAGCAGCGGCTCTGTCCAACGAATCCTTTGAGGATTATTGTACCCGCAAAGGTATCAAGGATGCCTCGAAATCAGATCTGTTCCAATTGATGGAGCTGGAACAGGCAGATGAAAAGGTGTCTTCTGTTGCCAATGCAGCAAGGACAGAGCAGGATGTAAGAACGATCCTGCGTAACCGGAAGCCGGAACTGTTTGAGATGGGACTGGATGCGTTTAAAAAAGCGTTCACCGATCTGGATACGGACAGCAGCTGGCTGAAAGAACAGATCGAGATCCCGAAAGAACACCTGGATGCCTTTACTTCCTTTTGTCTGGACGGAAATGCTTCCATTGTTCATGATTACTATGAAAGCAACTACGGACAGCAGGTGGAAAACGTCCTGCTCATTGCAAAAGCAACGATCTACGGGCTTCTGGACGAGGTGAAGTATAAGGATCTCCACAAAGAGATTGGATACGCGATAACACCGGAGCAGGAAAACACCTGGAAAGAAAACATCACGCTTGTGGACGGTAAGGTAAAAACAGGAGAGTATACGGATTTTGTCAGCTGCATGAACATCGGCGTATTGCCCGAAAGAACCTGTATGAACTACAGGGATGGAGCTTACAATGAGTGTCTTCTTTCTACGTTCGATGCAAATAAAAAAGTCATCTATGTTACGGAAGAGGATGAGATCATCGGAAGGGCTATCCTGAGGCTTACCAAGCTGTCAGATGAAGGAGACAAGAATTTGCATTTTGAGGATGTAGCAGAAGATACTCCTGAAAATAAAGAGAATCTGGTTGTGTTCCTGGAAAGATGTTACAAAAACGGATTTTCTGGTAAAAAAGCAGCCATGATCTACCGAAAACTTTATGATCTTGCCAAAAGGAAAGCCGAACTCCTTGGAGCCGGACTCGTCCTGGCTGATGATTATAAGACTGTTGCCGAGCTGAACGGTTTGGCAAAGAAATGTTCGTATATCTATGTTTCTGAAAGTAAAAATGGAAAACAGTATCTCGATTCCCTTGGAGGCAACTGCGAGAGCGGCGGATATTATGTCCGCGGAAATTTCTTTTTTGCCTCATAAAATTACCCGGGGTATCTGCCCCGGGTTACTGTAGAGGTTCTTCCCCCGGATTTTTTCCGGGGTTTTTTTCATTCGAAAAAAGGTTGAGTTTGATCAAAGTATTTGCAACTTACACCAGAACTGGTTTAAAATAAGGATAACCATAGATTAGCGAAAGTCCGCCAAAATGTTTCTGACGCATTGGTGTCTTTCGCAGAAAGGCGGATTATGAAAAACCTGTCCAAATTTTCTACCGTTTTGATGGCGGTATATACGATTCTTCTGATACTCGCAGATCTGCGTCTTTTCTCCGTCTCCGCGGCTTTTGGCCACATGTCAAAAAGCGTAACCGGATGGATAATAGACGGAGCAGATCTAAGCGTGATCGCAGGCGCCTTCAGTGTAAGTGTTTCTGTCCTGATCCTTATATTTGCAGTCGTCTTTCTTTTTTTCTGCATTGCCTGTGTGATACTGACTGTGCTCTCTTATTGGCTTATCCGCAGAAAAAAATACAAAGCCGATGCCTGGATGAAAATTGTTGTTTTTGGCTTTGCATTGGCGGGTTGCATCAAGCTTGTTTCGTTCTGGGTTTCCATTCTGCTTATACTGCCGGTTGTACTTTCAGTAATTGTGGTTTTTGGAGAAAAATAGTTTTTGGATCTTGTTGTTTATTTGAAAACAAAAGCCCGGCCATATAGCCGGGCTTCGAGGTACAATGGATAATTTTTGACAGTCAGTTTAATTTAAAACCACAACAGGATAGTTACGTAACCCCATTCTTTCTGTCAGTTTATGCGCGGATGGAGTGCTTCCCAGGTAAACGTCGATGCGTTTTCCTTTGATAGCTCCACCAGTATCTACTGCCTTATAGACTCTATTTCCGATCAATACATCGCTTCCTAACGGGATAACAGATGGATCTACTGCAATGCTGTAATTTGCTTTAAGGACTTCTCCGGTTGACCCAATGGGCTTGCCCTGGGAATTAACTAATCCTTCCGAGCATATATCACATTCGCAATAGTATGTAACTTCACAGGTTCCGACGATTCTTTTAGAATTTTTTACTACATATACTTTGCAGACATATGTTTTTCCTTTATATTTTGCAGTAATATAGACGAAGCCTTTCTTTCTTCCTGTTACCTTGCCATTGGAAGAAACTGTCGCTACATTTGGATCTTCAGATTTCCAGACGACTGGACCGGATGCGTTTTTAAGCTTCAGCTGAAGGGATTTTCCAATCCTGACATCCGCAGTCTCATTATTAAGCTCGACATCCGCAGCATTTACCGTAACGCGGCAGGTATAATTTTTCCCTCCGTATCTTGCTGTGATAATGGCAGTTCCTTTTCCTTTTGCGTAAACATTTCCATTTTCCACGGAAGCGACAGATGGATTGGAAGTCTTCCATGTTACCTTTCCGGAAGTATTTTTTAATGACAGGCAGTACCGGTCATCCTTGTTTAATATCAGGGATGTTTTGTTAAGTACAGGTGTTCTGGCTTCTTTGATTGTCACCCTGCATTTATAGGTCCTTCCTCCGTATACCGCATAGATGTATGTGGAGCCAGTCTTTATTCCCTTGACGGTGCCGTTAGTCACAACGGCAATTTTGGTGTTTGAGGATCTCCAGACTATTTTGCCTGATACGGCATTGCTTAAGGTCAGGCGGGTGCTGTCACTCACGTTCATGGTAACGGATGATCTGTTCAGCTTACAGCTTTTTGTGGCTGCCTCCACAGTCTGAGGCTCCATGCCTATGATCCCTGAAACAGGAACTGAGAAGAGCATTGCCGCGGAGAGGCTGACAGCCAGTAATGATCTTGAAAATTTCATAAATATCTTCTTCTTTCTGTTTTATTTTTAAAAATCAAAATGATAAAAGGTTTTTGTTTATGAAAATGTATTTACAGATTTTCCGCGGATTGCTATAATCCCAAAAAACGACCTTATATTCGTATTTCTATTTTTTGGAGATGCTTATATATGTTTCCTTGATTCCGTCAGTTCCTCTTATGTAGATTTGTATGTCTGGTTTACTTGTTTCGTCTATATTTCTTCATATAAATTTTAAGCCGGAAACCACACACCCTTGGGTGTGTGGTATTTTGACATGTACGATTTTCTTTCTTATAGCTTAATTGTCCATTTTTTCTAAAATGTTGATGGGTGGACATTTTTGCTTTCTGAAATGTTGATATTAAGAAAATTATCTAACAGCCTGTTTAAGCTCTGATTTTTCAGGGCTTTCTTTTTTTGCCGCCTTCCATAGGGCGGCTTTTTTCGTTTCATAAAAAGTCTTTTTTTCGTCATCTTATCATGCAAATGAATGGTTCCAGACCGGAACCCCTGGAAGGAGATCTATATGGAGATTTACCATAAGAACAAGGATCAGCATGATAAGGATTTAAGCGATGAAGTATTAAAAGATCTTCTTGAGCTCCAGCGGATAAATAAGATCGAACCAAAAAAAATGGACCAGATCACAGATGTATCATCTCTTTTCAAGTATGACATGGAGATGAGGATCGGAGATAAGATAAGGAGATTTAAAGCCTTTTCAGAATGGATCGGGTTATATAATGCAGCGTCTTATATTTCTGAGATTGGAAAATATACGGAAGAAAAAAAGGACGAAAACGGAAATAGACGTAAAGAAGTAGTAGAAGTGATCCAGGCTGTTGGGATACAGACCAAAGAGGAGATCTCTTATTTCCCTGAAGGCATAAAGCCTAACCTTGTGATCAGAAAACGTTCCATCGATACTTATCAGTATATCTGGGTATTGAAGTTTCCTGTTAACATCAAAATGAAATCCAGCTGGCATTTACTGGAAAGAGCCCTCGCACATCTGTATCCGGGTGCAAAACCGATCTATAAAACAAAGGGGATCATGGTTCCCGGTATCAAGGAGTTACAGACCGGATACGGATGGGTTGATCTGGATGAGTTTAATGAGAACAAATATACCTTTTCATATCTGTGGGAAGCAATAGGCAAATGCTATCCGGTAAGGGGACGTGCCCTGAAAAAATATCTTAGAAACTGTGCCCTGTACTGCGAAGGGCTCAAGACAACCAAACAGTTTATTGCGATCAGAAGACTGAACTCCCTCCGCAGACTGATCCTTGATAAAAAGGGTCTGCTAAAACTAAGATGGAAAGAAATGCTCAAGATCCTGTACTGGTACTGGTGCTTTGCGATAGATGTGGGATATCAGACAGAAGAGATCGAAAAACAGATCTCAGATATTTTCATGATGAAAGGGATCATCATGCCCATCAGCCTTATCAGAGAAGCAAAAGCAGATTCTACCTACAGGATCAGAAATAAAACATTGAATGAAACTTTCGGCCTTGACGATGACAGGTATTTCCATGAACCAAAGGAAAGAGTAACAAGAGCAGAATACTTAAAAGGCATGGAAGAGAAGAGGATGAAATTAACGAAAGAGATTACCAGACTTTTCTACAAAGGCTATTCTTCAACAGAAACTGCAAAAATGCTTAACGTATCCATGGCAACTGTTGCCAGAAGAAAAAACGATGCAAAAAAACTTGGCTGGATCCCATTCCGTGGCAAGTTCTTTCAGAGTGCGCTTTCCTGGAAGCTGGAGGCCTGATACGGTTTTAAAATAGTCAGAATAATTGTTTTTGAGCAGACCTTTTCTACAAGGTCTTATTTGCGTGTAAAGAATCCATCACCAGAACACTAAATATTCTGAAATCTTATATAAAAATATTCTTAAATCTAATTTTTCCAAAATCCATCAAAAAAGCAGCAGTCCTATAATGCATCATATATAATTTTATATCACTGTCCCGGTCAATCATCATAAAGGTAAAGACCATGTCCCGGAGATATCCAAAATAACAGCCAAAATATATACACACAATTTCATATTTTGTACTTGCTAATTAATAGATTGTCGTAATACATCGCCTATTTGTATAAAGTTTTCAGACGTTACACCAGCCTGAACATGTTGATTATTTTTAAGTTCTTCCTTGGCAAAAGTTCTAACGTTCGTCATCCCCCATCAGGGCATTGCCGCGGAGCACGTTCATTCGCCCCCACTAGGTTAAGCTCTCTGGGTTGTAGTGTAGCTTAAAATTCCAGCTACAGATGTCCTGAAAGCTGACGAGGCAGGGCTATTGGTTTGAGTGTCAGATTTCGGCTGCGGAAGGTTATGCTACAGACGAAAGACTGTCTCCCGGGATTCTGCGTTACTGGCCACTGAAGTCTATGAGACGTCCTTAAAGTCAAAAGTGAAACTCTGTCGTCTGTGTGATACTCTTTGGCTATGGATATGCCTTGGAGATACTGCGGATGGTTCAGGTAACATGAACTGACTGTATCCCACTCCGCGGATATATATGGGGAGATACCTTAACTCTGAAAGAAAGACAGATGTGGAAGTTATGGTGTGTAGTACTGTATGTGTAATAATCCGCTATTAGTGTGTTAGCTTAATGACATGAACGGTTGATTTGATATCTCTGGTTCTTCTGTTTGAACTGAGGTCAGCATGGATTCCGTCGGTTCCTTACAGTGTAAGGGATTTCGACTGTAGAATGGCTGCGGATAGAAGAGGTGGAGTATCTTAAGGGTGTTGGCTTTAAGATGGATCCTAGGTGTGTAGATGTTTGACGGTCAGTAATTGGATGATCGGTGGCTGCTACCTGTCAATTGTGATTGCATACAATCTGCGGATGGGAATGATTTTAAACCCAGATGAAGGCAATGAAAACCATGTGTCGTACAAAAAAGTGAATTCGAATTCACTTTTTTCAGAGACGGAGAAGGACTGTCGACTATTCTGTAATCCTTGATGTGAGCTACAAAGGAGGGGGTTTTCCTCTCCGCGGATAGAGAGTGACTTGAGGTGCTTCATACATCCAATGACATACTGCGGATACCCTTACCTTCTTTTTGTGTTTCACCTATTGCGATAAGATCTCTGAATGCTTTTTCTATAGAACTATTACTAAGCGTAGGACAAAGTTTCCGAATATCCTGTTTATTGAAATGTCCTATTTTATACACGCTGGCTTGTCTTACCATCTCAAGAGCAGGAAGCTTCGTTTCGACGAGAGAGAAGCGATCCTCAAAATCTTTGTAAGCTACAAGAATGGTTCCAAGCAAATATTTAATAGAACAGATAAATTATTCTGCCATTGTATACGAAGCATCAGTATCATTGCCACAGTAAATCGTACAATCAAGTCCAATAATGGTGGCAATCGCACTATCAATCTTTTCTGCAGATTTCTCTTTGTCGGCCTTAATATTTCCGACCGGGTATGTGTCGTTCCTTGTAAGAGTAGGAATGGTGTCATATCTTTCTATGGACTTCCCATAGAGGTATTTGACACCATTCCTGAAAGTGCCTCGAAACTCTTGATTTTACTGGCGTTTTCAGAATTTGAAATTTCCAGCACATTTGACGATTTTTTTAAAATGTCGTCATTCTTTGACACCAAATCAGAGAGTTTTCTCCTTGTGCATCTAAGATAATTTCTGCTCAGATACAGGGAGGTTCTCTGGGTATCCGCGGATACTGTCAGATAAAGTGTAGAAATCTGATCCATCCGTATGATCAGTTCGACAATATTACAAAGACAGGCGTAATCCTCTGATCCCGTACATCCCCAAAAAAATTGCAGGTGCCCTGGAAACTGCCTGCTTTGTTTTTAATACAGACCATGTTCTTCATACTTAAGTTGTATCAAAAAAAACGAAGGGAGAATTGATTATGAAGATCAAAAAACGAAGCGGAGAGTTTAGAGGAAAGAACTGGTGTGCAGCTGCCAGAGAATGGGATGAACTGAAACTGGAAAGCCCAAAGAACACCTTTTACGATAATGCAATCATCGTAAAGGAGATCATCAAAGGGTTCTTTCAAGGAAAGTATGAGATCTCGGACTTCTCTGACCTGGTAAGCCAGGGAGTGGAGGATGACTACGTTACAGAGAAAACAGGCGAGCTGAGAAGACATCAGCTTGTCAGATGTCTGGAGCGTTATTGTAAATGTGAATTCCGTCATCCTTATATTCCATCTGAACAGAAAGAACTGGAGATAGGAGATTATCTGGTCTCAGTAAAACCGGATGCTATCTTTGATGACGGATGCTCACTGGAAGTCGTCCTGTACCGAGCGGGAAAACCAACGATAACCCAGAATGGAAAGAAAAGGGATGGTTCCGCAGCGAAATGTCTGGAACTGTATTTTCTCTTGCAGTATGGCAGATCCCTGTTAAAGGACGGGGAGACAAAAACCGTCAAAGCCAGTTACTATTTCCTGCGGAAAAGTACGGACCGGTCATCAATGACCAACGCCTACTGGGATCCGGTTTATTTCGGAGAGACTGGTGGAAACGTGGTCAGCATTGAAGACCTCTATACCGGCGGGAAAAATACAGTAACCGGCCTTGATGCCGAGTATCTGAAACTTTTGGAAGAGTATACGGTCGGACAGGAGTGTACGGAGGAGGACTGTGAAAAGTGCCAATGGAATGCTTCCTGTCATTACGTGGAACTTCCCAAACGTTATGAGCTTAAGACGGGTTCAGGCAAAAAGGGGAAGATCATCCCGACAGATGCCCAGCAGAAAGTCATTGATTTCCGCAGAGGTGTGTGCAGGGTCAATGCAACTGCCGGTTCCGGAAAGACCGAGTGTATGACGGAACGCGGGGCAAGGATGTTCGAGGAAGGGATAAAACCTTCCGAGGTATTGTTTATTACCTTCACGGATGCCGGAGCTAATGAGATGAAAGCCAGGATCGCTAAAAAATGCGAGACGCGCGGACTCCATGTCAGCGGAGATGACATCCAGGCGATGACGTTCAATACTTTTGCGTACCGCATCGTGAAGGATAACTTTGAGGACTGTGGTTTTACCACAAAACCGATGGTGGTGGATGATATCCGTAATTCAGTGATCATCACCCAGCTGCTGGATGAAAATCCGGTGGCAGGACTGGATTACCTGAATTATGACGTAAACTCCCCGAACTGTTTAGGGGCACTGGCGTGTGCTAAAAAAACTTTTGAGACGATCAAGGAAACCCAGGATTATGATCTGGACCTGCTTAAAGATGCAGCCTCCGAAAAAGGGTTTTACCGTTTCGTCGGTTCCACAGGGCTTTCAGCACTGCTGTCCCTGTATGAGGACTACGATAAGCGTCTGAAGGAAGATAATCTTTTACAGTTTGCAGATCAGGAACCCCTGATGCTTGGTTTTCTGGATAGACATCCGGATTATCTTGATGAGCTGGGATACCGGCATATCATCGTCGATGAGTTCCAGGATTCCAACGATACGCAGCTAGAGATCATCCGCAGACTGATATCCACAAAGTGTTTCGAGTCCCTGATGGTTGTCGGGGATGACAGCCAGAGCATTTACGGATTCCGAAATACCACGCCGGAAAACATCCTTCATTTCTTTGAGAAGATCGGGAAAGTAGGAGAGGACCTGTACCTGACGGAAAACCGACGTTCCACACCGGAGATCCTGGAGCTGGCCAATAAGATCAATGCATTAAATAAAGATCGTGTGGACAAGGATATGATACCGGTAAGGGAATCCGGGAAAAAACCAGTGGTAAGGGGCTTCCATGACAAGAAGACGGAGTACCGCTATATCTCGGAACGGATCAAGGATCTGATCGATTCAGGGTATCAGCCGGAAGACATCGCCTTCATTGCTTTTAAGAAAACGGAGCTTGTTGCCCTGGGTGCCGAGCTTACACAGGCAGGGATCCCATGGGTCATGATGAGCCCGCTCCCGTATATGGAGAATGCAAATGTCAAAGCAGCATTAAGTCTTGCCGAAGCGTTCTACCAGCCGGAATCAGACCTGCTGTACTTCAACTACCTGGTAGCGAGGTACCACGGCGACATCTTCCATAAGAAGAGCATGACCGAGCTGCGTCTGGAAGTGGATGAGATGAAGAAAACCTTCATGAGCATTGACCAGCTGGAGATCCCATACCAGAGGGTATTGTTCCACAAATTCCTGGATGCCTTAAAAGAGGAGGATGAGATCTATCAGGCTTTTCTGGACCTTGTTTATGCCAATGAGGACCTGCAGTCCGAGCTGGAATACATCCGTAATTTTTCCATTTATGGGAAAAACGCCGGAAAAAAGATGGAACAAAAGTACCAGGGTGTAGTTTTGACGACCGCACATTCTTCTAAGGGCCTGGAATGGAAAGCTGTGTTTAACAGTATCAGCGGTTATGATTCTGCGTCATTGCATACCTCAGGACCTAAGCATCAGAAAAAGGTGGAAGAAGCCCGTCGTCTGTTATTCGTGTCCATGACACGTGCAAGGGACCTGCTTTACATTACCGGACAGTATGTGGCATACGGTCCGAAAGATGACCGTACATACAACCAGTTCCTTAGGGAAGTGTTTGAGGCGGAAGATATCCCGTACTGCCCAGTCGATCCGAACGAAGGGCTGAAGGCACAGGAAAGGAAAAAACGTGCCGCAGCAAGGAGGAGTTCCCGTGAGGCAGGCTCTCATAAGACAGGTTCCCATGAGATGACGGATGCCCAGAAAGCGGAATACAACCGCCAGGTTAAGGGGGCTTCCCAGTTGTCCATCTTTGATGCTCTCAATTCGTATTTGAAAAATCAGGCTGCCCATGACTGATCTCATGGGCTTCACAGGTTGTACCTTTGCAGGTACAGCCTTTTTTTCATATTAAATGGTAAGGCCGGGGTTCATCCCTGCCATCCAAAAAAGTGAATTCGAATTCACTTTTTCGACTAAAAGGAGGGTTTTATATGTTTGACAGAACAGACGACTATGAAGAGAAGATCAAACCGATCTTAAAAGAGCTGAACCGGATGTGCGTGATCTGCGGTATCCCTTATTTTGCTGCATTCTGCGTAAAGGATATGGATGGGAAGACATCCTACAGGAATGTTCTTTACAGTGCCAGCAATATGTCTACAGTATTGTCTGATGACCAGCTTTGTAAACACATCAATGTTGCAAACGGATTCGATACCGTCCTGCATCAGCCGGAATTGGATTTCAGCGTATTTGACGACCTGGACGATCCGGAGCTGGAGATAGATAAATGAATATCTATATCATGGACAGCATGTATTTTGACAGCGTGGAAAAGCTTCTTCCTGCAGAATTTGCCAAAGGGTACAAAATACTGTTGTTTTATGAAAAAGGCAGGAAACTTCCGGACATTGTGTTTGAGTACATCAGTAAAGGCTGGATCATCTTAAGGATGCTCCCGAAAAAAATGGCTGACTGTATCCCGCTGATCACGTTCGAGATCGGGGTGCAGCACTCCGTCAACCCAAAAGATAAGTTTATCCTCTGGGGGGACGCTTCCCTCACCGGTGTTTTTAAGGATTTTCTTTTATATGATGACTCTGCTTCCTCCTATATGGGTATCCGTAATATCCTCAGGGATCAGACAGAGGTAAAGGAGAAGTTCCCGGAAGAACCAAAAACAGGTGGAAAGAAATCTCCTGGAGGGAAAAAAGAAGCAGCCAAAAAGCCTGAACCGAAAAACTGCGAGTCTCCCAGAAAGAAAGGAAAGCGTCCGGATAAAGCAACAGTCCCCTTAGCTGCGGACATGGATACGTTCTCGGACATGGCCATGGATATGCTGAACATGTTGGAAGTGGAAGATGGTGCAGTGCTTGACAAACCGGCAGTCCCGCCAAAGGAAAAAACGCCCAAAAAAGGATCGGACCGTCCTGTTGACAAAAAAAGGCCTGTCTCTTCAGAAAGCAAGGTGAAGCCGGAGCCACCAAAGCCAGACAAAAAACAGGATAAGGCAGAGGGAAAGCCTAAAAATACCAATGACAAGTTGAGTATGGAAAACAAAAAATCCGCTGGCAAAGAGGAGAAAACAAAAGGACAGCCTGACAGCCATAACAAAAACACAGAGGATAAAAAGAAAGAGCCCGAAAAGCAGCTGCCTGCCACAGAAAAAGGAAAGACAAAAAAAGCAGACTCTGCCGGCAGTGATCTGGAAGGAGTGTTGGGGGAGTTTCTGCGGAAGGAGTGTTTTAAAAACTTCAAAGTAACGGATGATGAAGTGCGCAGCGTGATCCTGTCCCTTCTTGTTTCCGTAGATGCATCCAGTATCCGGTCTGGGATGCATCTATATAAAGAACAGTTGGAACAGTTTTTATCTGAAAACCGGGCAAGGGTACTTTATGATAAAACTGTTCCTTCATTTAAAACTTTCGTGGATTACTTTGGACCAAAGAAAGATGCTTAGTATTACTCTGGAGAAAGAGGTGGTGTTTACCGCCTCTTTTTTGTACCTTTTTATCATATTACGTACGGACAGTTAAAGCGCTGTCCGTTCTAAAACTTTTTTCCTTTCGTTTTAAGGCATCCGCGGAGAGTAAAACAGACCGTGGATGTCCTTTATTATGCATCTTATCATTGTGTTTCTTTCCTTTATACACTACTTGACATCGTAAAAAAAAGTGAATTCGAATTCACTTTTTTCAGGTGCTTCTATTATCTGGACTTCTGAGTCTCAGTGTCTTTTAACCCCTTTTTTCGTTTTTTTCATTTTTTTTTCATTTTACAAGTGCTCAACAGATATCGGGATGCCGGTGTGGGCAAGAACCGGTATCCCTTCCTGTTGAAATATTTTGAAAGGAGAATTTTTAGAAATGAATTTTTTATCTTCAATGAAGGCTTCCGCGGAACTCACCTGCGGAAAATTAATGCTCAAGAAAAATGAGATGGAAGAGAAAAGAAGAAAAACCATGCTTGTCTGCGGAAAGGCGATCAGCATCATGACCATGGCATGTATGTTCATCATGATGTCAGGAATGATGACCTTTGCAGCCGGAAGTAAAAGTACAGCTTCCGGTTTGATCAGCAATATTGTCGCCATCATCCTTGCCATGTTCAGATGGGTGGGTGTTGTCCTCTTAGTATGGGGCGTTGCACAGTTCATTATGGCTATCAAGAGGACAGATGCTGAATCCAAATCTGATGCTATTCAGACTATCATTTGTGCTATCGTGCTGATCTCTCTGAAAACTGTTATCCAAAATCTCGGAATCGACGGACTTGAAGTTAAGGATGCAAATATTTAACAGGAGGGCCAGTAATTGCTAGTAACACTATTAAGTTGGATCGTTGAAATATACAATGGACTGTTTACTTCTACTAGCGTTCTTAAGACTTTCACAACATATGATGAACTCTTCTCAAAAATCATGAAGGATAGCCGGTTTACAAACATTGTTGCAGTTATCACGACTGTCGGCGTTTCCATCATGATCCTTTACTTCCTTATCGATATGGCAGATAAGGCTTCCAGTAAAAATATCAATTATGAATATTTTATCAAGACTTTTATAAAACTTGCGCTTGCATACATGCTGATCACAAACAGCATGACCATCATCCAGTACATGGTAAGTGCGGGCTCGGCCCTTGCGAAGGAACTGAGTGCCGCGGAGGGTGGAAACTCTTTCTTTGCGGATCCCGCTAAGGTTTCCATGCTGAAAAAAGGATTAAAGAAAGTTGGCATCATCGACTCTGTCGGTTACCTGCTCAAGATCCTCATTTCGTATCTGGTAGTAATGGTCTCAAACATTTCGGTCATGTTTATCGCTATCTCAAGGATCGTGGAGCTCTCCGTCAGGGCAATGTTTGCCCCGGTGGGAGTTGCTGATCTCTTTGGTGATGGAAACCATGCGGCAGGGATCCGTTATTTGAAAAAGATCTTTGCTCTTGCCCTTCAATTCGCATTGGCTGTCATCATCACAGACTGTGTTGCCCTTCTGATCCAGTGGAAGGTCGGGCCGGATGCAGTTAAGGCAATAAGTGACCTGAAGGCAGCAACCGGAAACTCGTTTTCCAAAAAGGAAACGATCGCTTTTCTGGATGCGATCACCGGTTCTGGTAAGTTTGGCTCCACATGGCTGACCTGTCTTGGACTGACTGTCACAAAGATCGGTCTCTTGTTCAAGTCCATGAGTATCGCCAACGACATTGCCGGTGTTTAAGGAAATCAAAGGCATGAGGGATCTTTAGATCCCGGCAGCCTTTCTATATGCAAGGAGGAATGTTCCATGATAGAAGTCCCTATCCCAAAAGATATTACAAAGGTGAAAACAACCCTCATCGGCCCGTTCTCTACAAGGATGGTGGTGTGCGGCCTGATCGCGGCAGCAGTTGATTTTGCGACGCTGACGCTCGTAAATGCCATCATGCCGGGACTGTCTTTAAATACAAAGATTGGGATCGGAGTAATACTGGCAGTGCCCATTATGGCATTTGCGGTCGTAACCCCATACGATATGCCGCTGGAAAAATTTTTAAAGAACGCTTTTGTTCTTAATTATATTGCTCCAAAGGTAAGGACATACCAGATTGAGAATTTTTATAACAGCCAGGAAGAGGAAGCAGAGAAAGCAAAAACAGAAAAAAATTTTAAACAGAAAGTCTTCAGTGCATCCGTATTGAGGAAACATCCTGATTACGTGATGTACCAGTAGGAGGTTATATGGGTATTCTTAACACAATAACAAAAGCCTTAGGGCTGGACAATACGAAGAAAACTCCTAAAGAACCTACAAGGATCCCAAAGACTGTGCAGGATTCCATCCCATACCTTGGAGCGTATGAGAACGGGATCATACAGGTTTCTGCGAGAGGGTATTCTAGGATGTATGCCCTCTCTGATATTAACTTCTCCATTGAATCCATGGATGAGCAGAGAGCGATCTTTGGTAAATATTCGGAGTTTATTGGAAGCTTTGGACCTGAAGTACAGATGCAGGTCGTTGTCCATAATAAAAGCATCAGCAGTTCAGAGTTTGAGCAGAATGTGCTGATCGGAATGAAAAATGATTCCCTGAATGAATACAGGGAAGAAATGAACAATATGCTGATCGATAAGATGGCTGTTGCAAGGAACAACATCATACATAATAAGTATCTGGTTGTATATATAGAGGCAGACGATATCGAGGCAGCAAAGAACACGTTTTCCCGATTGGATTCTTCTATCGCATCGGGATTAAAGAAACTGATAGGTACAGACGTGGCTCCATGTTCCATCAGGGAACGTCTTTCAAACCTTTACGATATCTACCATGTGGATTCCGATATCCCGTTTTATCAGAAATTAAAGATGAGGGATGGACGGATCTCTGAGACCTTTAATCTTAAAGAACTTAAAAAACGGGGCCTTACCACGAAGGATGCAATCGCTCCCATGAGCATGGTCTTTGAACATGACTATATCCGGATCGATGATAAATATGCAAGGTCTTTAACACTGAGGAACCTTCCGTCCTATCTCAGAGGAGATATCCTGGCGGAGATGTCCAACCAGCCGTTTAACATGCTCACATCCATAATCTACCGCTCTCTGGCGCAGGGGGATGCCATTAAACTGGTGAAGAATAAGACAGTGGATATCAACCAGAATGTGGTAGAACAGCAAAAAAAAGCAAGCAAGAACGGTTACTCCTCGGATCTGATCTCCCCGGAGATCAGAAACTCCCAGCGTGAAGTGGAACAGATTATGGAGGATCTTACGCAGGATAACCAGAAACTATTCATGACCACGATCACCATGACTGTTTTTGCAGACACTAAAGAGCAGCTGGATAAGTATACGGAGATCGTCAAGGCTACCGCGGAACGGTTTGTCTGCCAGGCAGATGTTTTATCAGAACAGCAGGAGCTGGGTTTTGATACCTGTCTGCCATTATGCTACAACAGGGTCAAGATGGAGCGTATGTTAAATACTACGGGTGCGGCGATCTTCCTTCCGTTCTCCGTAAAAGAACTGATGCAGAAAGGCGGTCTGTACTATGGCCTGAATGCAGTATCCCATCAGCTGATCCTGTATGACAGAAAGAGTGCAAAGAACGGTAATGGCGTTATCCTTGGAACCTCAGGTTCAGGTAAATCCTTCAGTGCAAAAAGGGAAATGGTTTCGGTGCTTTTGAACACCGACGATGATATCATCGTTATCGACCCTGAGAATGAGTACAGCCCGTTAGCAGTGCTGTTCCATGGTTCCGTCATCCGTATTGCCCCGGGTTCCAACGTATACTTAAACCCGATGGATATGAGTTTGGATTATGCGGAAAAGGATGATCCGATCACGCTGAAAGCAGACTTCATTGCTTCCATTTGTGAGGCAGCGCTTGGTTCCAGGTACGAGCTTTCCCCAACTCAGCGTTCCGTTATCGACCGCTGTACTAAGAACGTTTATATGGAATATGTGGAAGGCTTACGTGCAAGGGGGCTCAACTACGATGCGGATACCGTACCGACACTGAGGGATCTGTATGATGAGCTGAAACAGCAGCCGCAGCCGGAAGCACAGAATCTTGCGCTTGCGCTGGAACGTTTTGCGGTAGGTACCCAGGATACCTTTGCACACAAGACCAATGTAAACATCAGCAATCGTTTTACGGTATACAATATCAAGGATATCGGTTCCGGCCTTAAGAACATGGGGCTTCAGATCTGTCTTGACAATGTATGGAACCGTATGATCGAGAACCACAAGAAAGGAAAGAACACCTGGCTTTATTGTGACGAGTTCCATCTCCTTACACAGACAGAGACTTCTGCCAAATATACCAAGCAGATCTGGAAACGTGCACGTAAGTGGAATGGTATCCCGACCGGTATCACACAGCAGGCAGAGGATATGTTAAAGTCCTCCGAGGCAAGGGCGATCATCAATAACTCGGATTTCATGATGATGTTAAACCTTGATCCTTACGGACGTATGCAGCTCCAGCAGATGTTCGGTATCAGCAACACAGAGATCGAATATGTCACAAGCGCCGATTCCGGACAAGGACTGATCTACAATGGTTCGGACATCATTCCGTTCAAGGATGATTTCCCGACGGATACCAAACTCTACAAGGCGATGACCACGAAGCCTGATGAAGTAGACCTTGAAAATGCAGGGTGATTGGAAAAACAGGACTTTGTTCCTGTTTTTCTTCATATTAACGAAAAAAGGAGGTATAGTTGATGCATTATGATGATGAACTTTTTGATGAAGAAAAAGAGATCTCTATAGATGAACTGGTAGAAGCTTTATCCGGAGAAGACGAAGACGGGGATCCGAAGAGCGTTGTGGAGTGCAGTCTGTATAAGGTTGAGACCACTGAGGATGGAACCCTGGAAAAAATCAACGAGATGACAAGCTTTACGGCTGCCCCCGGTGTTTTTGTAAACAGGATCAGCTTTACGGGACCGTTTGTCATGGTGGAGCTTGATTTCCAGCATGAACAGAACATGTGGCTTAGAAGGATCATGGAAGTCCTTGATGAGTTCCATTCACATGCAGACAAGGGGAATATGCTTTTCACCCTTACGATCACAAATATCGAATGCGCAGTGGATTATTACCTGACACTCAGCAATCCGGCGGCTTATTTAAAAGGCCTTTCAAAAGACAACCGTCCGGTCATCGTCCAGCTGGTATTTGCAGCAGACCTTGTAAATGCAGTTGCGTGTGATTTCGACCTGGAAGAGATCAAGGCGGAAGCACTCCGTGAGATGGAATCTGATGAAAAATCCCAGCTTGAAGATGAAGCTATGAATGAGAGCGTCATGGCTATGATCAATGAAGGCACTCCTATGGATGAGAATTATTTCCTGAACCAGAATCATGTGGAAGAGCCGTCGAATAAACACCGTATCCGTTCTACAGAACATACAGATCTTTCCAACGTGCGCCGTTCCGAGCTGGATCTTGATAAAACAGGCATCCGCGAAAAAGAATAGGAGGCATTTATGAAAAGACTATCTGTTTTTCTGATGGCTGCCGCATTAGGCGTCAGTTCCCTCAGCTGTCCGGCATCCGTTTTTGCCAGAAACCCCGTAGTCCAGAACGGGGTGGGGGCAGATAACTTTACTATAAAAACAACCTTCAGTGACGGGCTGGATGCAGGTTCCCTGGACGTGTACCGGATCTTCTTCCGGCTTCTGGATGAGGACAGTCGTATGGGACACATCGATGTGGATGCCAACGACACGAAGCTTTCCGCAAGGGTTGTCCCGGGGGATTATCAGGTCATCCGTATCAAATATATCGGCAGCAGCAAGGAACTGAAAAAAGAGCCTGCCGCAACAAAGACATTCTTTCGTGTGTATAACGACCAGGTCACGACCGTTCCGCTCGCCATCGGACAGGAAGCCGTGGATAAACTAACGGACAAGATCGGGGTAGGGGAGCTTTATAAGGAAGTGGACGTAAACAGTACCATAGAGGATACGTCAAATGAAAATGATGTGACCTTAAATTCCCCTTATGTGGACAAAGGTGTATTCGATGATGACACCGTCCGGGAATCTTATCTGCAGGATCTTACAAACAACGGGTATCTCGATGCAGACGGAAACCTTACCGACAGTGGAAAAAGGATCCAGGATGCCCTTGAGCAAAAAGGGATGAAATATGAAACCGCCCGTCAGGAGGCGATCCTCAACGGAATGTCTCTGGAAGAATATTTAGGCCTTACAGACAAAGACAGTAAGGAATCTAAAAAGGGTGAAAGGGAAGACAGCTCTTCGGGAAGCACCCAGGCAGAAGCGTCCGCAAGCGATGCAGAGGAAACCCGGTTTGACGAGGAAAGCAATAAGCCTAAGAAAAAGACAGCAAAAGACCGTTTTGTCAGCAGTCTGGTGTCTATCTGTATTCTTGGAGTTCTTGCGTTCGGGGTATTTATCTACCTCAAAAAAAGATACTAGATTTTTTTTAATTCTCGTGTATAATAAGAATAGGCAATACATCCGGCGTACGCTCCTTTCGTATACGTGTTAATGCCGGATGTCTGCCTGGCGGATAGTTTTTCCGCAATTCCATACGCACCGGATGAATAATCCAAGTTGAAACATCTGCGGCTTTTGATCATTTCCGCGGATGTTTCTTTTTGTCCCGTATGGATTGCCAGAAAATATACGGGAGTTGCACAAGATCAGGATTTTTTGTCATATTAAGGATGGACGGATAAGTCCACGCCACACCCCGCTTTAACCCCCTGCAGTTTCTTATAGATCCTGCAGGGGGTATTTTTTTTGCTCAAAAAAAAGGGAGGATAAACCTCCGCTTTTCTTATGCCATTTTCTTAAATCTTGTAAGGATCTTCTTAAGTGTTGCATTGTTGTAATGGGTATCGTCGTCTAAGAACCCACCGTTGCTTCCGGTGAGGCAGTTTTCGATAGATATGTATTTCACATAGCTGCTTTTGTAATACCGTATATGGAAGCATGGCAATTGTCAGACCAGCACTGCCAGGATCTTTTTTGATCTTCTTAGCATAATATTTCCTTGAAATTTTTCTGATAATGTGCAGAATTTAACAAATTATGAAAATCGTTTTTTTTGCATATTGTGGGAAAAAGAAAGGAGGAAGATAATGGGAAGTCTGAAGGTGCGGGAAAAGAAGAAATTCCCGGTCTTTACATTATTTTTTCTGATCCTGCTGTGTGCGGCAGGGTTTATGTTTTATATGGCATTTAAGGAACAGGTGCCATACTGGATCTCGGATTACAAGAGTAAACAGGTACAGGAAGGGTACACGGATTTTGCGGACTCCGCGGATGGAACCCTTCCCTACGATTTTACGGACAGGAAAACGGTAGCAAAAGCTTCCGATAAGAAAAAATCATCGGAAAAGAAGTCCCAAAATATCCCACAGGACTGGAACGGGGTTGACTGGAACGGACTTAAAAAGATGAACCCGGATATCATTGGCTGGATCCGTATCCCAGACCTTGCTGTAAACTATGCGGTTTTGAAGGGTACCGCGGATAATTATTATCTGTATCATCACATGGACGGTTCCTACAATATCCTCGGGTCCATCTTTGCGGAAAAGGGGACGAGTGAAGACCTCGATGATGCGCATATCATCCTGTACGGACACAACATGGCAAGCGGGCAGATGTTTGGACAGTTATCCAATTATACGGATACGGGCTTTTGGAAGAAGCATTCCTATATGTATATCTATACCCCTGAGGAGACAAGAACGTATGCAATATATGATGTTTATAACTGTCTTGATAATGACAGAACGTACACCATCGGTTTTACCATTGGCTCAAAGGATTTCCGGAAATGGGTAAAATATTCTATCAAAAAAGGCTATTATTCCACAGAGTTTAAGCCTACGGGGGATGAACAGGTCATCACGTTATCTACCTGTGCAGACTCCGGTGTGATCAACAACCGTTTTATAGCCAACTGTATGCTGATTGATACTCAATTAAAAGAGGATTATGTTGCGCCGACACCAACGGCAAAACAGGAAAAATAACCTTCCCCGGTGAGTGGAAGCAGATGTTGATTTTCATATAAATTTTAAGCCCGGAAACCACACACCCTTGGGTGTGTGGTATTTTGACTAAATAAAAGATCCTGTTTTCGCATGAAAAACGTCCTTGTATATTTTGTCCAGTCACGGGAAAGTGATGAGATAATATATACAGTAGAAAAGTATCGGCTCGATTAGTTCCAGCGATTCAGGAATCTTCCGCCTGCAACCAGGCATCCGCTTTGTGTTCCCAAAATGTTTTTTGTTATCAATATTCAGTTAATGTTCAAAAAAACACCGGCAGCCTTTTAAAGATCCTGTTGGTGTTTTTTTCGTAGTAAAAGAAAGTGTTTTTATCCTGGCGACTTTTTGTATTGCAGTAATATCTTTCATATTTCTCCCAAACCAAAAATGAAAGGAGAAAAAATGGATATGGAAACAAAACAAAAAGAGTGTGAGATCTGTGGTGTATGGTTTACGCCAAGCCGGAGCAGCCAGAAGTATTGTCCTGAATGCGGAAAAGATCCCACCAAAGCCTGGAGAGATCTGCATAAGCATATGCAGTATAGTGTGGCAAGGGTTGGTACCGGGCGTCCGGTATCAAAAACAGAGGTCGAATGCAAATTTTGCCACAAAACATTCATCTGCTACAACGGAGTAACCTCTGCATATTGCAGCAGAGCCTGTGAAGCTGCAGACAGGATACAAAATACCACCTGCGCCTGCTGCGGAAAACCAATGCTTGAGACGGATGACCAAAGAGACACCGGATGGCACAACTGGTACTGCTCCGCGGAATGCAGAGAAAAATACCTGATGGACGCTGCCAAAAGAAATGGTTCTCTTAAAATCTGTCCAAACTGCGGAAAGGAATTCGTCAAAAATTCCGTTTTCTGCTGCAATGCCTGCTATCAGGAAGACCGGGAGAAAAAGAAAGAATATACAAAATATCTAAGGGACAACAATCTGAAAGTATGTGCGGAATGTGGAAAGGAATTCTCCGGCTTTGGGAAATTCTGTTCCGCGGAATGCGAAGTGTTACATAAAGACAAGGAGCCTCATGCATACAAAGACTGTGTCATCTGTCATAAGACATTTTTCTGTCCGGTCAGTGAGATGATGGCACCTCTGTGTTCAGATTCCTGCAGACAGGAATATGACAGGAAGCAGGAACAGAGTAAGAAAAAGGCTAAACAGGTAAAGATAGTTTCTGCCGCAAAGCTTAAGGCGAAAAAGAAGGCTGCCGCGGAGAAGAAGTACATTGCTGAAAATGGCCTGTGCAGTATCTGCCGGACTTCTTACAAAGACTGTGAACGCATGCAGTCGAATTACACAGCATCTCCGAAAGGAGCTGTATTCTCCGGCTCCCTTGTGATAAAGTGCCCGAAATATACTGCCAAAAAACCTGTCCATCGCCCTGCTTAAGCGGGGCTTTTATTTATCATATTAAAAAGAAAAGGAGTTTTGACATGAAGAAAAAGATTGTGGCAGCAATACTTGCCGGAGTACTGGCGTTAACAGGAATCGTTCCATTCATAGCGGAGACGTTTTCTGTCAGGGCAGAAGAAGCATCTGTAATCGGAGAGTGGTTCGGTAATATCTGGGGAACCCCGGCAGTGATGACGCTTGATAAGGATGGGGCTTTTTCCATCAAATATGACAATAAGGATAAGACCGAGCTTACCGGTAAATGGGTGCAAAAAGAAAACCAGATCCTTGTAAACGAAGGTACGGATGATGATCTGCTGATCGACTATGATGAAAAGAAAGAAACCATGACCACACAGAGCAATGGGGAGACGTTTGTGTTTACCAGGGATGAAGAGAATGCCAAAAAGAAAACCGTAGCAGCGGCCAAAAAAGTAAAGGAATCCGATATGGATGGTATATGGAAGGCAGAAAAGGTGGAAACAGATGAAGTTCTTGCCCCGGCGGACCTGTTTGGCGTCAACAATGTTTTCCTGACAGTTGACGATAAGAAAGCCGGGCTGTATATGGACATTGATTCTACGGATGGGATCATTGATATTTCTGATCTGGAAACTGTTTTTTCAGATGGAACTCTGTCGTTTAAGATTGGTGGTGGGAATCTGGGAGAGAATAAGGATGAATACAAAGACATCGAATGTACCGCAACGATGCTGGAGGATGGTACGCTGCGGATGACCTTAAGCGATGCCAGTGAAATTTCCTTCATTATGGAAAAAAGTACCAGGAAAGACATGGATGCAGCCAAAGAGCAGATCAAAGGCAAGGAGGATAAATAATGGCAGGATACAGAACGGTAGATGAGTTGATGGATATCCTTGAGGAAGAATGTCTGGAATTTGATGCGGTAGTAAGCATTGTTGGTGGCAATAATAAATATGACTATCAAGTTATTACGGTTCCGAAGAAAAATGTTCATATAAAAAAAGACGGAGCGTATATTGATATGCTGGGACTTGATCAACCGTTTTTCTTTCCGAACAGCGAGGTTCCCTGCGGATTTAAAAACGCTGTCTTTTATCTTACAAAGGATGGGGATTCCTTTTTTGTTTCCGCCTGTTTTCTCGATGAAAAGGATCTGAAGCTGAACGAGGATGAACAGCTTCGTACAATCGATCGAAATTGTATTGCGGAGTTTCTTGATAAGAAAGGTATTAATACCAGAGGAAAGCTTTTAAAAATCCTTAAAGATGGATATCAGATGTATAAGAATAATCTTGGGATTGAGGATGAGTTTGAGTTACAGAGGGATTCTTTTTTGGCCGATATGGATGAGGATTAGTTTTTTTCGTACCAGAATGGTCGACCACATTGATCAGCTATAATACAACCATGAACAGCAGAAAAAGCTGTTCATATGCATTGTTTTAACCTTTCGTTTTTGGGTACCTGCAGGGTTCGGAATTAACTGCAGGTACCTTTTTGTACATATTATATAAGAGAGGAGTTCCTGTATGAAATCTGAGAAAAAAGATTATATCAATAATCAGGAAACAACAGCAGCATATTATAAGAAACCTAATCAAAAAATGATAGAACAATATTTACGGCCATACGAAAAAGCAAAAGAGAATAAGGATATAAAGGCCTGTTACTTAGGTGTAAATAAACAGTTTCGAATCACCAGTAGGGATTCATATATTTCAACACTGACAGATCCAGAAGTAATGCTCGAATACGTCCTGTATCCTCAATATTGTGATGGGAATATTAAAATAAAAGCTGAAGTCTTTGGTATGATGGTTTCTTTCATTCAGAGTGATAATGCTATTGAGTTGTACCAGGCATTTAGTTTTTTGTGTGCAGAAATGATGATGAGCAAATTTTTTGGAAAAATACCATTCACTATATTCGACAAAGAACTAGCTAAAGTAATGAAAGAAAAAGTGGTAAAAATAAAAAATTCGCTAATTAGTTTTAAAGATGGTGATTTTGGCAAATATAAGACATCAATGTACGATATTATCTGTGGCATAATGAAATCAAGTAATCTGTTTTGTAGAGAATAATAATTCACTCGATGGGAGTAGTTCAAACGTTTTTTCTTATTATTAAAAAAATTGCCGCCAAACTACTTTAAGTTGAAGCGGCAATGCCTATCATTTGAAAATAATATCTACATTTTCTTTTGTATTTCTCTTTTTATCCCACATTTCTATGCGCAGATTGCATCCTTTTTTTGTCGGCCTAAAGCTGCCAGCAAATTCCATGTAAGGATTTTGATCTCTTTTTTCCGAAGACATGTAGCAGTTGACACCCCATCCTTTTTTGGGCACAACCTTAATCTTAAGGTTTTTGTTTGCATATTTTTTGTAACTCAGAGTGATGCAGTCCTTTTTATCAAATTTGCTTCCTTTGATGGTAGTGCTTCCAAGCTTTAAAGAAGAAATCGGGTTTTTGTATTTCAGAAACTGCCAGTTAAGTAGACCTGATCCTTCTGTTGTTTTTATTGTTATATATTTGCGGCGAAAAACCCCGATGCTTGCGTCGGGGATGAAAGCCGCATAAATAAAGTTAAAAGAATCTTTTTCTTTACTGCCCCGAAAAAAGAGGGCTTTTTTTTCGTGTGAAAATCTTTCCTTCCAAAAACATGGTATCCTGAGCCAAAGATTAATGAAACGGAGGAAAGAAGCCATGCAGGAGAAGATCCCGGACCTGAAACAATTCCGCAAAGAGTCAAACCGCCATGTACTGGTACTGGAAGCACAGGTCTCCGAACAGGATAAATATAAACTGATCCATCTGTCCAACAACGTCCTACGGACTGCTGGAAATGACCTGACCGGTGTGATGAAGAAAAACTATGACCAGCTGGTCCGCACAAAGAGATACCGGCATCTGCAGTTCCTGTATGGGAAGGCAAAAAAAGCCGGACGTGAGAAGGAACAGAAGGCCATCGGTGCCGAAATGAAGCAGATGCAGGAGGAATATCACGTGACATGGGAGTTCTGCCGCCAGTCCATGATAAGGACAAATAAGCAGTACCATCTCAATTCCATCTTTGCCCTGACACAGGCAGAGGATGTCTGGAAGGGAGTGGAGGCCTGTCTGTACTGGGAAGGAAAGACCCTCCATTTCAGGAAATACGGGGATCATCCGGAGATCCGGGCAAAACAGGCCGTACGCGGGATCATCGTCCGTTTGGACGGCAGCAGCCTGAACTTCAGGATCGGGGACATCACGCTCTTTCCCATCATCAACAAGCCAGGGCATACAAAGACAAGACGCGGGCATGATACCGGCGTAGAAGAGTCCCATGATCTCTTTGCTGAGGAAGAGATCGCAGCGGTATGCCATTATCTGTAAAACCCGGAAGCCGCCGACCGTGCTGCACTGGAACTGTTCCGTAAAAAAGGGGAACTCCTGGACACTTACCGTCCCTGCTATGCGTCCCTTTGTTTTAAAGAGATCCGCGGCAGGGTGCGCGTGTTCATCCACCTCACCATTGAGGGGCTGCCAAAACCCAAACGCCGGAAAGACGGAAGCCGCCGTCACCAGCTGGGCAGGGGTGTGGTTGGCTGCGACATCGGGCCGCAGACCATCGCCTGTACTTCCAAAAAGGAAGTCATCTTAAAGAACCTGGCAGAGCGTGGCATGTCGATCAAAAAACGGGAGCAGAAGGAAGCTGCCATCCAGAGGAAGATGGACCGTTCCAGACGGACCTTGAACCCGGAAAATTACAGGGAGGACGGCACCATCCGAAAAGGGAAAAAGACCTGGAAGAAGTCCAGGCGGTACCGGAAACTCCAGAAGCAGTACCGCAATCTGAGCAGGATTGCTGCCGAGAACCGGCATTTTGCCATCAATGAGGACGTGAACCATATCCGGGAGCTTGGGAATGTGTTCGTGACAGAACCCGGCAATGCAAAGAAGCTGCAGAAGCGGGCAAAGAAGACGGAGCGCCAGGAGGAGCTGTCTGAAGTAAAGCAGAAAGACGACACCGTCAAGATGATCCATAAGTACAAACGGAAAAAACGCCACGGACGATCCATCCAAAACCGGTGCCCGGGGTATTTCCAGGCTCAGGTAAAGGCGAAGTTCGAGCGTTCCGGAGGAGTATATATCGAAGTCCCCTTTGACTATCGGGCAAGCCAGTACGACCATACCTGTGGCAGCTATATCAAAAAGCTCCTGTCACAGAGGATGTACTGCCTGTCCGACGGCACCAGGGTGCAGAGGGACTGGTATTCCTCTTTTCTTTTGTTCTGTATCGGGCACAGCCTGGACAAGATCAGCAGATATAAATGTAAGACTTATTTTGAGACCATGTACCGGATGTACCTGGCACTGGAGCAGTATATCATTGAGAACCATATCAGGGTCATGAACAGCGGGATCAAAGCCGCCTGACTATAGACTGCGAGGGAGGACTGACTATGCCTTCCGCATGTTGAAAGAAACATGGAATGCGTCCGCCAATACAGCCGTCCCCCGGATGGTTTTGGGCGCGAAGTGACGATGCTCTGGCAGAGAACTCTCCTCCAAAGCCCCTGCGGTGTACGGGGAGAGCCAGAATGCCACCATAAGAACCCTCACTGCTTGCGGCGAGGAGTAGTCAGCTTTGGCTTTCCAGGCTTTTTGGGAAGCAGATAATAATATCCGTCAGAGCCATGATCTTCCACAGTATATCTCACTTTCTGTACTGTTGCAGATTTTTTGTCGGCTACAATCATCTGGTAGTTTGTGTCCAGGTCATGCGCTCCCATACTGATCCTGGTCTGGCTGGTGTTGGAAAGGTAAAAATACCGTTTTTCTACGGCAAAAGCCTGTACCGGCGTAAGTGCCATAACAAGAGCCAGCAGCAATACAACTGCTTTTTTCAGATTCTTTTTCATATAAAATTTCCCCTTTCTTATGTAATATATAGGATACATACAGAATACTACATCAATGCGTATAATTCGATATAATCTCAGATATTTTTCATATTTTATATAGGTATTACATTTATAAATACAACATGGAAATCATCAAGATCGATCAGCTTCAGACAGAAGGACACGACATCGCAGGGCTGGTTTTCACTCAGTTTGTAGATTTTTCCATTATTATACTTTTTTTACATCTTTATAGTATTAAAAGACGAAGGGAGTAATAAATTATGTCACTGAAAAAATATAACGTAAAGGAAAATTATAATCATGCAGGTACAAGAAAGATTCCATTCTATAAGATGGATGAAGCGGAACTCGTAGAAGCTCTGACTCCAGAGGAATCTGGCAAGTTAGAGAGAGTAACATTCTGGGAATTTAATGACATCCGGAAACATCCGGGTGTAAAGGAAACTGTATGTATAGAAGAGAGTTGTATATATAGTTTTAAGTTCAAATGTGGCAGAGAGGAAAGCATTAAAATCTGCCCTGTAGAAGACATAACTCTTCCTCCGATGACTGGAGAAGAGATTATGGAGTACAATGGTGGAGGAATGAGTTGGGGCAACTATGATAGAGTTGTCCACTCTGATGATGTTAAAGAGGTTAAGAAGCTTCTGACGAAGAAGTTGGACTTCTGTGAGAAGTGGCAGCAGGAACGATATCGTAAATACGAAGCCATCCTAAAAGATGGACGGGTTTCGACGTTTACGGTAAATGATTGATCCGCTCAAAAATCTTTTATTTCTCATGTCCAAGCGAGCTGTATTTTGTCCAAGCAAGTTATATTGTCCAAACGTAGAGACGCCTAATGAGGCGTCTTTTTTTTGTGGTGAGGTATAGCAGAAAACCCTCCTGAAGTCTTCAACAGTTTTTTTCGTACGAAAACATTCTCTCTTTGAAATGAATTATGCTGATCGTACAAGAATTTCTAAGATAAGAAAAGAGGATGCAAATGAGAACGCCAAAAGAATACACCGATAATCTCAAGAAAAAAACCATTACAGAAAGTATGCTATTGGACTGCCTGTACAGCGTCAACAAGCGGGCAAAGAATTACCGGGACAAGGAGAGAGGATACCGTCAGTATTATCGCGGAAATCGCTATGCTTATGACAAGTACGGGAATATTGATCACTGTCAGGTAATGAAAGAAGAATACTATTCCCAGAAGGAAAAGCTACTTTCCGTTCTGGAACCAACCTGTATCCATAAGGAGTTTATTGGATACAAACGGATCCGTATCTACGACTATGAACCAGAATACCGGAAAAATTTAAAAAATTTTGTGTGGGAGAACTGTTTCTTTGATCCAGAAGAAGACAGAGAAGTATGGTTTGGAGATGTGGAAGACAAAAACCACCCGGAATATCATTACTACCTGTTCTACGATATTAATGGTACAAAAACCTTCCACTCCCCGATCGAAGAAAAAGATATTTCTAAGTACAACCTGGAAATCGTTAAGATCGATTATCTTCAAACGGAAGGCCATGAAATCACAGAGCTGGTTTCCACACAGTTTGTAAAGAAAGTACTGGCTCTGATTGATGCAGGAGATTTCCAGTTGATCCTGTCAAAACCGAAAAAGTAATTGGAAATACATTACATCTCCGCGGAAAAACCATCAAGTTTCCTCTGCGGGGATTTTTTAATCGGGAAAATCCCATTTCCATATAAGATAACGTTGGGATTCTTGATATCCAGTTAACGGTCATGAAGTCTCCACCCCATGCGGTATAACAAGATTATATCCTATGGACGTGGTACTCTGCCGCAACTGATAGGTTTTGCTACAGTGTAAATTACATAATATTATTATGGTCAACCAAAAAGTGAATTCGAATTCACTTTTTTTAAATATGGCAGGGAACATTCCCTGCCAAAAATCAGTCATCAAAATCATCTCTCTCAAGATCAGATACCCTGATCTTAAGTTTTTTTACAGTCTCTTCATTTTCCATCATTCCGTCCCAGAAGATAAAATCCATCACTTCATTGAACCGGTCAGCAACCGTGTCCGTATCTACCTCCTGAGGATATTCATAATCGCCACCGTCAAGAAGCTTTCTGTCTTTGTCGTAGACAGAGTAACCTACGGTAAGGTTTCCTTCCTCTGCTTCCCCATAACTTGCATACAGGGCGAGGTAAAAGAATTTCCCAATGTTTTTCCAGTTCAGGATGAAATCGTCCGGCCCTTCGACCTCAAACACAAGATCATTAGGATCATGGTCGATATCGAAATCATTCAGGGAAACGGCTTCCCCTCCGCAGCGAAAACAGCTCCAGATATTGTCAGTGTCAGGTTCGCGGAGAACGTCATTGCAGCTTGAGACTTCTTCCAGAAAATCTCCTCCGAAGCTTACCCTCCAGTCCTGGGTAACAGTAACGGTGGTGATGAATTCGCGGCCTCCGCAGCAAGGACAGATCATGTTAGGCTGATTTGTTTTTTTACTCATAATTTTTCTCCTTTCGTTGTTTGAATTCATGGATAAAATGCATTACACCGGAATTAATAAAAATTTCGTACTGAAAATTACCTTTTTCATTTTTTGTCATACTGGATGAAAAAGAGGAGGAAAATGATGGTTCGAAATGATATAAAAAAAGAGTTTGGGGATTACCAGACCCCGGGGTATTTTGCTGTAAAAGTATGTAACCTGTTGAAGGATAAGCTGAAGATAAGTCCTGCTGTCGTCATTGATCCGACATGCGGAGTCGGAAATTTTCTAAAAGCAGCATTAAATGTTTTCGATAATGTAAAAGAAGCGGTGGGAGTGGAGATCAACAAAGAGTATTGTGGTAAATGCAGAGAACGTATCAGGGATCCGCGGCTTGGCGTAACCCATGGGAATTTCTTCTCATATGAAGTAACAAAGCATCTCAAGGATGAAACGCTTTTTATCGGAAACCCACCCTGGGCAATGAATGCAAACCTGAAATTCAACCTTCCACAAAAGGTCAATTTTAAAGGTCTGAGCGGGACGGATGCACTGACCGGAGCCAGCAACTTCGATATCTGCGAATATATCATCCTGAAGCTGATCGAAGGATCGATTGGGAAAAATGTGAGTATCGCCATGCTCTGCAAAACATCCGTAGCCAGGAATGTGCTGCTTGAACTGGACAGAAACGATGTCCCTGTTGATCTTGTCAGGATGTATACGTTTGATTCCTTAAAGGTGTTCCGTATCAACGCCTCTGCCTGCCTTCTGTATATAAAAATGTCCACAGATGATTCCAAATGCCGTAACTGTGAGATATATGATATCAATTACCCTGATCACGTTTGCGAAAACATTTCATTTAAAAACGGGCGACTATGTTCTGTAAAAGAAGATGTCCCTGACCTTGAAGGAAAATGCTGTTTTGAGTGGAGGCAGGGTGTCAAACATGACTGTGCCCGTCTGATGGAATTGGAAAAGACGGGAGAATCCTGTTATCGAAACAAAAATAAAGAAACTGTCGAGCTGGAGGATGCTTTAATCTATCCGCTGATCAAAAGCAGCTCTTTCAAGACCCCTGTCATCCATGACAGATTTAAAAAATACGTTCTTGTGACACAGAAAAAACCGAGGGAGGAAACGGAGTATATCAAAGAGCTTGCTCCGCAAACGTGGAAATACTTAAATGACAGGAAAACAGTGTTTGACAGCAGGAAGAGCAGTATTTATACCGGAGCTCCGGCGTTCAGCATGTTTGGGGTAGGTGAGTATTCCTTTGCAAAATATAAGGTTGGGGTTTCAGGATTTTATAAAAAACCGTTATTTTCACTTCTGTACAGTGAAAAGCCAGTCATGGTGGATGACACTTCCTACTTCCTGCCTTTCGATAACTATGCGGATGCGTATACCTGTATGCTTATGTTAAACAGTGAGAAGGTGCAGAAATTCCTGCTCAGTATATCCTTCCCGGATGCAAAAAGGCCCTTTACCAAAAAAGTCCTCCAGAGGATCGACCTTAAAAAATGTGCAGAAAACATTTCCTTTGAGGAACTGGTCAAAACGGAAAAAAGGCTGAATCTGCCAGGTTCAATAACAGCAGGGATGTATGATGCTTTCTCAGGACATATTTTGGAGCAAAACAGAACGATGCTATTTTCATGAAAATCGGGATTTCTACATATTGCATAGTGTATTTTTTTTATGAAAGGAGTTTTCCATGGCAGTACGAGAAGAACAAGGATATTTAAAACAACCGGTCTATATTACTTCTGACGAAAAAAAATTCCGTGACAGAAGTGAAGCAACTGTGCATGAAAAATACCTGGAATGGAGCAAAAAAGTACAGCAGCTTGGCATTAAGGAAAATAACGGGGCATATTACTGCGAGACAAAAGAACAGTTTGACACAGTGCTTCTCATGCTGATGTACCAAAAAGGTTTTTATAACTGGAAAAAGCAGAAGTGGACACCCATGGGATCCGATTGCAGGTTTGAGGCAAAAGGCTGGTATCGGTTTGAGACAAAAGAAATGCTCATACGCAGTAAAAGCGTATGAGCGAAGATCAGACCAGAAGAGCATATTTCAGTTCATCCTCGTCCAGAAGGATCTCTGGATGTCCGGTAAGCTTCCATGCCTCCTCCTGGATCTCCCTCGCAAGGGAAGGATTTCCATTGTGGGCCAGGAGCCTTCTTGCCATACGGAATAAATCCGTCTGTTTCTGTTCAGCAAGAGAATACAGGGATTCTTTGATCTCCTTTAATTTTCCGGCATCCTCCTCCCGTTTTCCCAGGTTACAGATCTGTCTTGCAAGATTTCCGGATACGATCTTTCCGGGATGTCTCTGAAGATAAGCCTTCAGGTATTTTTGATTGGCGGCACATGCACCAATGCCGGAGCAGCATCCGGCGAGCTGACAGTATGAACAGGTCATAGTTTTCTCCTTTCGTTTTCAATATTTCAAATGAAATATGAAGATCAAAAAGATTTATGAAAAAATCATTTCACAATGAGATTTTTTTGTATCCTTTCTTTAATATTGAGGTAGTTTGATCATTGTTTCTCTTTAGCGGGACCCCAGTAAGATGCTAGGCTATTCAATAGCCGTAGTAATTGACGTAGAATGAAGAAAATTGATAAAAAACCAGAAACAGAAGTCGTTTTTCGTACCAGAAGAAAAGTAAGTATGGTATAGTAGAATAAGGAAAAATACAAGAATAGAAAGGATATACCATGAGTCAAGAAGAAATCTTAACACAAGCACGAAACATCAAGGAATATTGCATCAATCACACCACAAACGAAGAACAATGTCCATTCTTTAACGGCTACAAGACCGAGGGTATGCTTCAGATTGTTATCTGCGAACTAAACAAAGGTATGTGTTCTCCTTGTAACTGGGATGTGTAAATGTAGGTTCAGTCATTCCGGAAGATCAGCCTCCTTTCATTTTGAGAATATCAAGGAGAATGAAGATAAGGATTTTGAGGATGACTATGAGCCTTTTCCCAAATCCAGAAGAAGAATAATTTTCAACCTGAACACTATTTTTCAGGCCGTGGAGCTTTTATAAGAAAAGAGGTTTCCGTATAAGCAGTTTCAGCCACTTATTTCGGATACCCAAAAAATCATTTTACAATGAGATTTTTTGTTTTTACCGTCTTTTTTGCATGGTAGATGCAGAGAGGAGGTGAGAGATATGTTCGATTGGATGTATGCGACTAACATCAGTGGTCTGTGGTGGATGTGGTGGCTCCACTGATCAAAAATGAACTGTCGGGAAACAGATAGTTCCAAAGCAGGGAGGGTATGATTCACAACGAGTCATTCCCTCCCTGAAATTTATCCGAAAAATGGCTAACAACAACCTTCTTTCTCTCCGTTAGACAATTTTTTTTTTTGCTGTTATTTTTTCATATTCTATTTTATAATAAAAACACGAAAGGAGATAAAACATGAAAAAACAATATGAGGTAAAAGACAAGGAGGATTCTATTAAAACTTTTTTCTTGCAAGATGCAGAACGTTTAAGTTCAGAGATAAATTACGAATTGCGCAAGAAAAAAAGAGATATCCCGGATGATGTTTTTGGAGCGCTATACGCAAGCATACCAGATTCTGTACTTAATACAATGAACAGCTGGTGTGTTTTCCCGAAATTTTTTTCTAAAGAATATCATTTCGAAGTATACTTATCAAATAAGGAACAGCAGAATTATCTAGGGATATATACTGTAAAAGCATACAGTAGAGACATAGCATACGAAAGAGCTTTAACACTTGTCTCCGATGAACTAAAGAGTTCTATGCCAAATATGAAATTCGTGGATGATGTGAAGAAACTGCTTGTCATAAAATCCGCGGATAAGACATGGGTTTCAACAGAATGTACTTCAGAAAAAGAAGCCTGCGTTCACCATGATACGTTCGATGAAGCCTGGGCTTATGTAGAACGGAAAGCTCGTGATATTGTATCTTCATACTGTAAGGAGAACTCTGAGGTAGCTGAGGTAGGGGTATGCTCTCGTAAGGATCTGGAAAAGAAAAGCGGATGTATCCGCCTGCATTTCCCAGATACTGATTCTTATACCTATTTGTATGTCAAGGAGGAAGAGTAATGTTTTTTTGATAGAAATATTAAATGACTACCTTATTACATGCGAAAGCCGTTACATGTTGGGACACCTGACATGTAACGGCTTTTTTTGCCTCTTTCTTATTGGTGCATTTTGTAATCTTTGTCCTTTTCTATCAGTTTGAGCATGATCTTTCCCCATTTCGGGTTAAACTGGGTTCCAAGACCTTTCTCGATTTCCTGTTTCACTGTTTCCTGAGGAAGCAGTTTACGGTAGCTCCTGTTTGACGTCATAGCGTCATAGGCATCTGCCACTGCAATGATCGCAGAGATCTCCGGGATCTCTTCTCCCTTCAGTCCGCAGGGATAACCTTTTCCATCATATCTTTCATGGTGATATTTTGCCCCATAAATAAGTTCCGGGGCCGATTTGATCTCCGAAAGGATCTTTGCCCCTGTAAGGGTATGTCCTTTAATGACTTTAAATTCTTCATCTGTCAGTTTTCCCGGTTTATTAATGATATTGTCCGGAATTCCGATCTTTCCGATATCGTGCAGCAGTGCGATATTGTAAATGTTGTGGAGTTCATCCGAATCCGTATAAGTCTGTTCTGCCAGCATTCGGGTATATTCCGCAACACGTATGGAATGGCCGTTTGTATATGGATCCTTTGCGTCAATGGTCTTTACCAGGGCTTTGATCATATCAGTTGTCAGTTCTTTGTTTTTTTCCGTTTCACATTTGATGTCCTGCTCGTCCAGGATGTTTTTTAACAGTGTTGTCATGCATACAAAAACAAATCCTGTAAGAATATAAGAAAAGCCGGTAAGTATCGCATTTGCGTATATGTCATTCAATGCCACTTCCGGATACTTTGCAGAAATGGCAATGATTACAAAACTTCGGTATACAAAGAACAGTTCGGCCATCGCCGGAAGCAGGAACAGGGATCTTGATACCTTTACTTCCGGTTTTTTCTTAATGCTTATATATAATGGCATCAGTTTCCGGATATAATACCAGATAACTATCAATGGAACCAGTATATTGCATACAACAGATCCTGCTGCTGTCACATAAGTGTAATTAAATGCCATCTGCAATAAGAAGAACGACAAGTAGATAGATGCGTAGTAAATCTTGTCCCATGAAGCTATTTTACAGCATATTCCTGCATACAGGTTAACAAAGATGAATGACAGCGAGATGACGAACACATCCGCGGACATAACTAGGTTTTCAGCTATCGGTGCCGGAATAAATGCCATGGCAAAAGCGAAAAAAATGTTTACATATAAATATACTGCAAATGGTGAGATCGAAATGATCTTAATTTTTTGCCAAAATGTACCTTTGTTTTCGGTGCAGGTATCAGTAACCTTAAGATATACTGGTACAAACATCAGCTGTGCGATCAAAAATGTCATCAGTTGTATCATTTTCTCAATCCTTTCTTCATGTTGTTTACAACTTAATATGCCAAAAACGAGAGGAGAAATCAAGATGACCAAAAAAATTTCTAAAAAAGAGTTAAAAAAGTTCAAGGAACAGATGGGGATCTCCGATATCCGTCACAACCGTCCGCCGGTTGGAAGACCTGCTGTATTTGTCGGTGTGACAAGCAAGCGAAGAAGACGGGAAGGAAAGAAAGAAGTCAGGGACTATGATTAGTCTCTGGCTTTTTTATATATACAGCAATCCGTCATACTTTATGTAAATTTTAATAACGAGAGGAGACAGATCATGGATGGAATTAAAAAATACGACGGATCAATCTGCAAGGAAGGATACTATAGGTTCCAGACACGCAGCTGGTTCGATCTGGACCGGATGAGAGCAACCGCCAATGCAGAACAGTGTTTTGCTCTAGTGGAGGAACTGCGTATCAGCGGAAAACATGTATTAGACGATAATTTTGTCTGCGCAAAGCTGGATAAACTGCGTATACTGGGCGGGGATGACTTTGTCCAGATGGGCATGTGGTACGTTAACAGCACAAGACATGCTCTTGTCAAAGCACAGTCCGTTTAAAATTGTGTCCAAACTTGAAGAAGCCCACCAAGGGCTTCTTTTTTAATTACATCGAAGCCGGATACCTACCCAGTTCTCTCAAGAAGCTGATGAAATCTGACTTTTTTGTCATTTTCACATATACAGAATACAGAATCCGGTAATGACCGGATCAGGAGGTAGGATCATGACAAAAGAACTTATAGTAGCAGCAGTCTTAGGGACTGCTCTGACTGCCGGATGGTTTGTCCCGGTAGGGATTGAGGCTTCTTATACCGGTGACAGAGTGTATCAAAGCGAAATGATAAGCAAAAATGATGTGGATATCCATTCTTTTAGTCTTTTGGGGAGAAAAAAGGAGATCGAGGTATTTGACATGAGACCGGCGTCCTTAAATGGAGAAGATCTGGAATTTGACATTTCTGCCAGCAACATGACCACAACGCTGGATGTGGATGTTATCCCCGTTGATAAATGTATCTGGGAATACAACGGGACTGTCTATGAGGGGGACAGATTCAATCGGGACAAGCTTTCCGGATATGTCGCATACGAGGACGGGAGAAGAGAAGCACTTAAGGATTTTACCCTTAAATATGCCCCACTGGTCTTTGGAGGGGGATCCAGTGAGATTTCCGTAGAGACCCCGTTTGGGACAGATACTATTTCCGTGGAGGCTGTCCGGGTAACAGGGATACGAATGGATGGGAAAAAGACCATATATGAAGGGAAACATAAAGGAAAAGATTTTCTGTTTACCCTGCTGTACAGTGATGGCACCACACGTTCTATTCCGTCATCAGACGTCTATCTGCCAAAGTTTAAACTGGTTTCCGGTAAAAACCATGTTACCGTATCCTATAATGACAGACCATATATCGTCACTGTGGAGGCAAAATCACGCAGGCAATAGTCTCTTCAGCTGGACTTATATCCGTTTTTTCGCTTCTTCCTCTTTGTTGTCATATTGAGATTATAATAAAAGAAAAAGGAGATGCGTGTATGGTAAACGTAACGAAACATGCGTATAAGCGCATGAAAGAAAGGTGTGGTTACAGCAAGTCAACTTGCCAGAGAATGGCAGAAAAAGCTTTTGCGGAAGGTGTCAGTCATGCAGATGTATCAGGAAGACTGGATAAGTATTTTTATCAATTATATTGTTATGATTACTCGGCAAATAATCTGCGGATCTATGGAGAATTTGTCTATGTCTTTTCTGACCACAATCTCGTAACGGTCATGCTGTTACCCAACGACCTAAAGAACAGTGTTAAAAAGACCATGAATATCAAAAGAAAAGTTTCTACGTAATGAAGAGTTTCATCGCAGAAATGTTTTTGCATATTTGAGTCAGACCAAAAACGAAAGGAGAAATATTTATCATGACAATTGCTCAATGGTTTGATGAAAACGGGATTGAAAACCTGCCAATTTTAAACATCTGTGTCTGCCGGGGAATGAAAAAGGAGGATTACGAAAGTCACCTGTTTTTACAGGATTCCGTCTTTGAAATCGAATTTGTCAATGCACAAGGTTTGCTGGATAAAAAACAGTTTGAAATACCGGGATACAAAAACATCCGGGAGATTCTGATCGGACTGACAGGCTTATTTTCGGATTTCTGTCATGAAAGCAGCATGATTACAAATCTGAGGTATGCCGGAAAAATTCCGAGAAAGCATCTTTCCGTAAATAAACGGATCTCAAATGCACTCGGAAAACTGTACGCAACACCGGAAGAGCTGGCAGAGTTCTTGGAACAGATGGTTTCCTACAATGAAAGCGGTCACTGGGGCAGCTGTCTGGGAAAAAGGAAGCTGCTGGAAACAGCATACTGTCAGGGACAGTTCGAACACCGTCAAAACGATGCGGTGGCTGCTGTCAGGGATGCTCTGGAAACTGATCAAAAACTGATCATTTCCGATGAAAATGTCGACCGTATGCTCCCGAGTATCTATTCTATGCCGGATGCCCTGTTCTTTGCAAAACAGGAAGCCGGACTTATGGCAGACAGGTTCATCCGCCAGCATGACTGCAGTGTTGCAGATAATGACCAGTGGAACTCCATTGTGGAAGAATACGGCCGTTTCTCGAAAGGTGGTGACTGATATGGAAAGAAGGATCATCATTGCCGGTACCAGAACGTTTTCCGATTATGAACTGCTGCGGAAGGTAATGTCCCAGACATTTGGTTCTCTTTCCATGCAGGAGATCCAGGAAATGAAGATCGTCAGCGGAGGATGTCAGGGTGCGGATATGATCGGAGAAACATTCGCCCACAACAACGGTCTGATCTGCGTTCGTTTTCCCGCAAACTGGAATCTGTACGGAAAAAAAGCCGGTCCTATAAGAAATGAGGAAATGGCAAAATATGCTTCCGAGACATACGGTATTCTGATTGCTTTCTGGGACGGGAAGTCCCGCGGAACGAAGAATATGATCGATACTGCAAAGAAACATGGCCTGGAAATCCATATTGTTCAAATTTAAGCTGTCCCCTTTTGGGCAGCTTTTTTTATTGTAACAAATATTTTTCATCTTTTTTGTGTATTCAAAAAACGAAGGGAGAAAAAAATTATGAAGAATCTTGGAGTAAAAGTAACAAACTATATGGATCAGGCTATAAACAAGCTTGAAACTGTATTAGAACAGGTAGATAAAGGCATTGGAAGAACAGCTAATGCTCTTGATCTGGTTGAACAGGACATATCCACCACCGTAAAAAAAGACCTGCGTACATTCAGGAAGGGCATCAAGCTTTTCGCCAGACTGTTGAATGTCGTATTTACGGCGACGTTTCTGCTTGTTCTGTATCTGAAGTTTACACAGCCAGACATATATGCTGATCTAGTCAGGGTAATGCCGGCTGTGTTGGATACCTATGTTTCTCAGCTTCCACCGTGGGCTGGGGATGCGATAGACAGCCTTCTTGATATCGTCAAGAAAGTGCTGTTCTGGATGCAGATTTATCTGCAGCCAGTTATCCGTGTATAAACTCCAAAGGTCGGCTGGTATCTGCCAGTCGGCCATCATAAGAAACAGGGGGAACCCTGTTTTTTTTCTGTCTCTTATTACGACAGACAAAAAAGTGAATTCGAATTCAAAATCTGCGTCCGGAACGGAGTATTTTCACGGTCTTTATCTTTATTCATTTTATCTCTGTATCAAAAAAACGAAAGGAGAAAAACAATGTATAAGTATTATTTTTAATTGCGTCCCATTTCCTTGGGTACAATACCAGACTGTTCAGTTAATGCAGCCATAAAAAACTAATAGAAGGGAGTTTATAAAACTAATGCGAAAAGAATTCATAACAGCTACAGAAGTAAGAGGTACCGAAACATACTCAACGATCTACGCTTTTAACATTTATGATGAGTCCATTGATTTGCAGGAAGCTGTCAAAAAAGCTGCTGCCGCATATATCAACACCGATGCTGGTTATAAAGTGTATCAGCATAACTGTCAATGTTTTAACTGGGGAGATTTTTTCTTATATGTTCCCAACAGTTTTTTAAAGCTGTTCGGATTTGAAAAAGAATTTTCCGATATAACACAGGCTGATGTTAATTTTGATGAGCAGTTGGCCTCTGAGCAGGATCTTAAATTTTCTGATGAAAAATGGGCTATTCTAAAAAAAGAACTGTTCATGAATGGAACAGAGAGTCTTACAGATTTTATCGGAGATAAGGTTCCTGATGACAATGATACTGTCGATAACCTGCTTGACCAGATTGCTGAGCAGATGCCAGATGAAGAACTTTATAAGTTCTACGAAAAATACTGTCTTGAACAACAGCTTGCTTCTAAATGGAAAACTCAGCAACTTATCAGGAGGATAAATGATGTAGCCGCGCTCATCCCCAGTTCTGAGGAACTGGAACTAGATCATTTTGACGACATCGAAATAAATGGAGAAGACGTCAGCGGATGGTTTGCCCTAAGTTGCAATGGCAGCTGTACCCATACCATAAATGAATTTTTAAAACCAATAATCACAGATGATGAAATTGAAAAATACGATATTGATGTTCGTAAAATTTTTGATGACCTTCATGTAGTATATTGTGGTTAAAGTACAAAGAAGTCGTCATTTTGGGATTAGATGAAAATATGTAAGTACATTGGGACAGCTGCGGCTGTCCTTTTTTTAAAAAGGAAAGAAGAATTAAGTTTTCCATTTTAAAATCTACGTACGGAACGGAATATTTTCACGGTCTTTATCTTTATTCATTTTATCTCTGTATCAAAAAAACGAAAGGAGAAAAAAATGTATAAATATTATTCAGTAATACGCCCGATTTCCATAGGCACCATACCTGACTGTACGATTCGGGAAGTGGTTAATTTCAACCAGCGTCAGTACGTGGAGGAGATCATGAGACAGGCCTGGGGGTATTTCCTTACCCCAGATGAGATTCCGGAAGAAAAACTTCAGGCGTATAGTCTTGTCTCCGCGGATACTGCCGTATCCAAATGGCAGCCTGTCGCAGAAAAGATCTCTGAGTTTTCAAAGAAAGCCGGGGATGATATGGAACCTGAAGATATCCTGTCCGCAGTAACCTCCGGAAACCTTGAGGAAATCACCGGGTATCTGGTCGGATTTTCCAGATCAGAGTATAAGAAGGAAGCCCTGGTGCTTTTCAGAGAAGTCAATTCTTTGAGGAGCTATTCATGAACCAGTATCTCGACTGGAAGCTCTCAGAGATCCAGACGATGGTTTTGAAAAAGAAGCCATCCGCGGATATCATCCATGAGCTCCAGCAGGTACGAAAAACACTGGTGAAAAAAGAAATCATAGTGGATTCTGTTGCTGCGGAGATAATTGATCGCAGAATATTGATCACAAAGGAGGAAGATTAAATGCTGATTTACGGGATTTGTATGAGCGAAATTAAGGATTCTGAAATAGACTGGGATAAGGTAGAAAAGCTATTGGAGTCATATGATTCTTCTTTGCATAGAGATTTCAAGGAATACGTTAATTATGACGATTCTGAGACTCCGGAAGAACAGGAGTACTGGAAAAAGGAATGGTTCCTTGCATATGACTCAATGGGATATCATGGGCTGGGAGCTTTTCTTCACGATGTAATTGAAAAAGAAGAACAGCTTGACCTTAATATGGGAGATAGCAATGGTTTTATCCTTGGTATTGCCCCGGACCTGCCATGGTATTATTCGGAAAACATAAAAAATCTGACCAATGATATGTTTTGCTCTCTGATAGCAAAATATGTCAAAAAGATTTCTGATCATGTACCTTCCGTCCAGATGTGGGGCTGCTCGGATGATTGAACTGTATTTTTCTCTTAAATACAGCGAAACCCGTCATGAAGTCATTTTTCAAGGAGGAAATAACTTATGAAATACGTATTTATTTGTTCTCCGTATCGTCCTGTTGGAGAGGATCCGGAGACAGAGCTAAGGAAAAATATTGACCAGGCAAAGAGAGCCTGCAGGCTGGCAGTGTCCAGGGGACTCATTCCTTTGGCACCACACCTGTATTTTACACAGTTTCTGGATGACAATGATCCGCAGGAGCGGAAGTTTGGACAACAGGCCGGAAAAGAGTGGATGGTGTGTGTATCCGAATTATGGGTTGTCGGGGACAGGATCTCTTCTGGAATGGAAGAAGAGCTGAAACTTGCCAGGTTGTGGAGCATCCCGATCAAAAAGGTCAAATTCCATAACGAACAGGAAAAACTGTATCCAGACAGAAATACAGTAGAACAGCTCCGTAAAGAGTACCCGGCAGGATGCAGGGTGAAGCTTCTGAAAATGGATGATATCCAGGCTCCGCCGATTGGTACAGAAGGAACGGTAGTCCATGTGGACGATACCGGTTCCATTTGTGTCCGGTGGGACACCGGCAGCGGACTGAATGTCATCTACGGTGTGGATCGGTGCGTAAAGATCTGAGGCGGCTTTGGCTGCCTCTTTTTTCGTATAAAAAGACAGCACTATGTTTTTCTTATATCTTTCTATTTTAAGGCGACTTGTTTTACAAGCTGTTTTTTTCTATTTCTTTAGCCGTTTATCATGTTTATCAATGTGAATATAAAACGAAAGGAGCGTGAAAAGAATATGGAAGATTGGACGTATGTATGTTAGTAACAAAAAAACACGTCCAATGGTAACTTATACACAGGGATATTCTACATTAAACAAAGGAGAAGTATATTATGAGTGTTAATGAAATGAACAAACCAGAACTGATTGGAAATATCATTGATATTTTCGAGGACTTTCTTGATGAAAAGGGGATTATTGTTCCTAATCCGGAAAGAGACGAAGATCCTGAGTTAGACGCAGAATCCTCTGCGAATATCTACGGAGAAGATTACGATTCTTTATCAACTTCATTGGAGAACCTGCTTCGAAGCTGGAACATCACTGAACCTTCTGAACCTGTCAGGATGCTAGAGGTTCTGTTGTGGTGGTACTATATGTGCCGAATACTGTAATAATTGAGAAAATATCAAAGGAGAAATAATGTATTCGCTGGAAACATAAACAGAATGATACTCTTTTTTCATATCTTTGAACTACCCCACCCGACTGACGTCGGATGGGGTTTTCTGCTATATCTAGGATAAAAAGCACTATATCCACAATCCTTTCGTTTTTTTGACACCTGTAGAGTTCGAGATTAGCCACAGGTGTCTTTTTTTCTACTATTTCTCATATTATATCCGAACTTAAATGAAAGGAGAAAATTAAAATGAACGAAACTGCAATAAATAACGCTATCAGAGAACTGGAAGAGATGACTAATCTTCTACGAAAAATTTTAGAAAGGAAAATTACCCAGAAACAGGCTGCTGACAAACTAGGAATTACTCCTCAGGCTTTCCAGACAGAATTAAAGAACAGTTTTTCCAATTATATCAAGAAAAGAAATATTATCACAGAAGATCTTCTACTCAAATGTCTGGAAGAAATAGAGACTCCATGTGAAAGAATCGCCAAAGATATCTTTGGAATTGCAGAGTATGAAAAACTGGTAATCATCGATACAGAAAACCAGGAATTGTTCCTGCAGCGTATGAAGGATATCCTGTCAGAAAGAGAAATGAGTATAATGAGCCTTCGATATGGCATTAATACCGATGAGCCAATGACTCTACGCAAAATCGGTGAACAGTTTGGGGTAGAACAGCAACGTATCCGGCAGATTCTTGATAAGTGTCTGCATAAATTACGTAATCCTGCTAACAGCCGGCTTCTACTACCAAATTACCAGCGTTACGCAAAGGCCTTACAGTCCTGTCAGGAGGTCCAGGCTGTATCCGACAATCTGGATAAAGCTTATGAACGTACAGTCGAAAAATACACCTGGCTACTCCACAAAAAAGAGTTGGTTGATAAAGCTCCGGAAATTCGTAGACAACTGGAGAATATGATACAGATTTCTGATATGGTAATTCCAGAAAATTGGAAAGAAATACTGAAATCAAAAGGTATTATAACCGTTTTCGACTATATAGAAGCGGACCATGCAGAACTGGAAAAAACAAAAGAGTTCTGTCCGGATTTCTCCTGTTCAGTCCTGGATACTATGTTTGGCATACCTACACAAGAAGTAAATAGTATTGCTGCGTCTGCTATTCAGATTTCCACCCTGAACCTGTCGACGCGGACATATAAAGCTTTATTATGTGCGGGTATCATAACTCTTGGAGATTTGACAAAGAAGTCCAGGAAAGAAATCATGGAAATCCGGAATTTTGGAAGAAGCTGCTACGAAGAACTCGAAACAATTCTGAGTAAGTATAATATATCTCTGATGGAAGAGTCAGCTTCTCGGCTATAGAATAACCGAGCATGCAGAAATGTATGGATCAGTTATCTGTAGTACCTGAAAGGGCATGCTGACTAGACTAAGCGCAACGGAACTTACAGCTTCCATGCTGTGAAGGATACCATTAGTGCTACGTCCCGGATATCAATACCCGACCCGGTGGTACCCAAGCCGGCACAGGGTTCAGGCAACGGATGTCTTCCCGGAGAAGAAGATACCGACCTGGTGCAGGAAGTATCCGGAACATTGTCGAAGGGTGAACACTCCCCTGTGGGAGGGCAGGACTTTTGCGTACCTGCCATAATAACATAAGGAGGGACCAGCCATGAGTGTGTTTGTGGTAGGGCTGAACGGATGCCGGCTGATGCCTGTATCTGAAAGGAAAGCCCGTTTATTACTGAAGGGTGGGAAAGCTTCCATTTACCGGAAGGTCCCATTTACGATAAAGCTGAACTATAAGACCGGCAGCACCGTACAGCCCGGATATCTTGGAATCGATACCGGGTCGCAGCACATCGGGGTTTCCGTTGTGCAAAAGGACGGTACTGTCTTACATAAGGAAGAGATCGGGCTCCGGGATTCCATGTCCAAACGGAAGCTGCTGGAGTCAAGGGCTTCCTCAAGGAGAGGGAGACGGTATCGGAAGACCCGGTACCGGCACCCGAAGTGGAAGCCAAAGACAAAGCGTACCTACAATGAGAAGGCAGACCGGAAAGGACGGCACTGGAAGAAACAGAAGAACACGTTCACTTCCAAAAGACAGGCAGGATGGCTGCCGCCATCCCTGCAGTCCAAAACGGACCATCATATCCAGTGGATCCGGAAACTCCTGGACCTTCTCCCGGAAGGATACCGGCTTTCCATCGAACTGGGCCGTTTTGACCCGGCCAGGATGAAGGATCCGGAGATCCACGGGGAGCTGTACCAGAAAGGTCCGCAGTATGACTATGAAAATGTGCGCGCCTATGTCCTTGCCCGGGACGGGTATACCTGCCGGGTGTGTAAAAAGAAAGGCGGGAAGCTTCATGTGCATCATATCCTTTACAGGAGCAGGGGAGCATCGGATAATCCAAAGTACATGGCTGCGGTATGCAGTAAGTGCCATACCACAGAAAACCATCTGCCCGGAGGCATCCTTTACCAGTGGATGCAGGATCAGAAAAAGTTTACCAGGGGTCTGAGAGATGCCACGTTTATGAACATCCTGAAGAAGCGTCTGCGGAAGGCATTCCCGGATGCGGTATTTACCTACGGCAATATCACAAAGGCAGACAGGGAGAAACTGGAACTGCCGAAAAGCCATGGGAACGATGCCACTGCCATTGCGCTGGTGAAGACGGAAGTCAAATCCGTGAAGGATGAAGAGCCTGTCATCCACATCCAGCAGGTAAGGAGAAAAAAACGCTCCCTCCATGAAGAAACCCCTCGGAAGGGCAGGAAGGAACCAAACCGTACTGCTTCAAGGAGCGATAAGAACACAAAATCTGTTACGGTCACAAAAGGAAGCGGTGAGAAAAAAGCCTCTATGACCGCCTGTCTGTTCGACCGCGTGGAACTGGATGGGAAAAAAGGATGGATCACCGGGTTTACCGGAACTTCCTGCTATGTAAAGGATAAGGAGGACAACTATATCTGTACTTCTCCCAAATACAAGCAGGTCAGTATATCAAGGCTCCGGATCCTGCATCACTGTGGGAACTGGGCGATAGGAGCAGAAAAGCCTCTCGGGAAGGGGTGACGGTCAAAAAACCGTCCTGCTTTCATCTCGGTAATTGAATTACCGAGAATTCCCGCAGAGTATCTTAAAGCTCTCATGTTTAAAGACCCGAGCATTCTGAACGAACAATGTTAAAGAATTCGAAAACTGTCTCCTGGTTTGACTGGAAGACAGTTTTTATTGTTTATGAATTTTTTCGTCTCGAATGAAATACTCTCCTGAAGGACGTTTTTTCGTATCAAAACAAAATTTTGTCATTTTGTGTTTAAATAAAATCATCGGATAAGACTATGGATGGCCAGAATGAGCTATTTGCTTTATGCAAAAAATAGGAGGGACTTATATGGCATACGAACTGCGTCCTTACCAGAAAGAATGTAAGGATATTTTAGATAAAACACCTACCGGGAACCACCTGGTGGTCATGGCAACAGGACTGGGAAAAACAGTCGTTATGACACATCTTAAAAGAAACGGAAGAGTACTGCTCCTGTCGCACAGGGATGAGCTGGTGAGGCAGCCGGAAAAGTATTTTGACTGCTCTTTTGGCATAGAAAAGGCAGAGGAGCATGCGGGGGATGAAGAGGTGGTTTCCGCCAGTGTGCAAAGCCTTTCCCGTCCGGGCAGGATGAAACGCTTTGCCCCGGATGCTTTTGATACCATCATCATTGATGAAGCGCACCACAGTGCAGCCAAAAGCTACCGGGCGGTTCTGGATTACTTTTCCGGGGCAAAAAGGCGTATCGGCTTCACCGCCACTCCGCAGCGCGGGGATAACGTCCGTCTGACCGATGTTTTTGACGACATCATCTTTAACCGCGACCTGCGCTGGGGGATCCAGAACAATTACCTGTCCCGTATCCGCTGTGAACAGGTTTTTGGAAAATTTAAACTGAAAAATGTAAAGAAGCATCTGGGGGATTATTCTGATTCAGACCTTGAAAAGGTTATGCTCGATGGAGGTGCGATCGTCACTGCTGCAAAGGCGTACGTGGAGAAGTGCCTGGACAGACACACACTGATCTACTGTGTCACCAAGCGTCTCTGCTATCTGCTCAGGGAAACGATCTGTTCCCTGATCCCGGATAAGAAAGATACTGTATGTGTTGTTACCGGCGAAACACCTGCGGAGGAGCGCAGGCAGATCCTTAAGGATTTTGCAGATGGGAAGATCCGCGGCATCATCAACTGTATGGTACTCACTGAGGGCACAGACCTCCCGATCTGTGACACGATTATGAATCTGCGCCCGACCTGCAATCCGACCCTGTACCAGCAGATGGCGGGAAGGGGTACAAGGCTGTATGAAGGAAAGGAATTCTGTCTTCTCATTGACATTGTCCCGGCAGATTCCAAAAAAGTCCAGAACCTCTGCACCGCGCCTACCTTATTCGGAGTGGATCCGGCCCTGCTTGACAAGGAACAGAAAAAGAAACTGAATCCCGACACCGATCTTTTGACTTTGTGCGACTCCCTCCGCGGATATTTCACAACGGAAGCGCAGCGCATGGAGATCGAGACACGAAGGGTGGATCTGTTCCTGGATTCCTGTAATGAAGCACTGGCTGCATGCAGGGATAAGACGATCAAAGATCTGGCTGCTTATTATACTGAAAAACGCCAGTCCGCGGAACCGGAATATGATTTTGGAAATCTGGATGTGGAGATCTGTCCGGATGATGAGAAGCACTATATGATCAACCCGTCCTGGGATGAAGTGATCTACATTTCCAAACCGGATGTTCTGGACAATGTCAACGTGGAATTCCATACCTCTGATTCATCCATTATCTCCGGAACCTTAAAGATGGACAAAGCAGTTGAACTGGTAAAGGCTTACTGTGAGTCCCTTCCCGGTTTCTATTCGTACTGCTGGAATAAGGATTCCCAGGAAAACTGGAGTACCATGAGCGCAACGGAAAAGCAGGTAGCCAAAGTAAAGAAGGATTATCTCCATAAGGGGATTTACCTGAATACTGCGGACAAATTAAACAAGCTGGAAGCTTCGCGTCTGATCGACCTGTCCGTGCGGATGAAAGAAGCCGAGAAACAGAAAACACTCCTGACGAAGGCACAATCTGAAAAGCCTTCCAAGTCAGCATCTGAATACTTTCAGCTAAAAATGAAAGAAGAGGATAAGATCAGGGAAAGAGGCAAAAAGCAGTTCCCCGTATTCTGTGATAAGATAACTGCCAAAAAGAAAGCGGAAGAAAAATACCGGCAGCAGATGCGACGTGAGTATGTACCTGAGAAAGGAGAACGGAAAAAGCTTACTATTTCAAAACTCATAATCCCGTCTCCCGAAAAACCTGCTTCCAGTAAACAGCTAGGATACCTTTCCTCACTGATCACTAAAGCAGAGAAATATGTAAGCCTTCCGGAGATCTCCCTTCAAAATCTGACCACCCGTCAGGCAGCTGCCCTGATCGAACTTATAAAAACAGCCACAGATACCTTCTCTTGCTTAAACGCTGGCATTCAGATGGAGTTCTGTGACCTGCCGCAGTTTATCTGCTCCGCGGAGAAATGCGAGAACGGAAGGTTTGCCATCGAATATAAGAGAAAGGAATGAACAAAAGCCCCGCAGTATATGGGGCTTTTGTTGTACCGGTTTTCGTCTCCTCGTCTGATACTCTGATCCGGCTCTGCTATATTGTACTTGCAAAGATCAATATCCTAAGGAAAAAATCCAGAAGAAACATAGAATTCTTTCCAAATGCCAAGCAGGAAAATATGTTTATTGATATGGTTCATGCGAAAAAGAGTATAATATAAGTACAAGAATAGGAGGCGATTATATGCTGGACGTAAATATGATAATTGCAAACAACATTCAGGTTGATCTGGAAAAAGAAAACAAAAAGCAGGTTGATCTGGCAGAAGGAATTGGAGTCTCCAAGTAGACAATGAGTAAAATCATGAATGGTGCGAGAGCAATCAACGCGATTGAACTTCATAAAATTTCTGAATACCTACGTGTGTCGATGGATTCTCTGATGAAGCTACCAGAAAAGCCGATGGGCACGAATGTGATGCATGCGTTTATGGGGCGTGTTAAAACTGAGGAAGCAAGAAAGGGAATCCAGCTTGCGGATAAACTGTCCGATATGATTCTGTTCCATAGCAGGGTATGTGAGAATGGTAAAAAGATGGATCAGCCCTGGGAGGATAAGTGATGAATAATGTTCTGGAAGATAGCCTTTTTGTAAGCCAAAACAGGAAATTTGATGGAATGCAATCCATCGTCAGGCAGTTTTCAGCAGAGTATGTCGGCAATTCTATTGTCTCTCAGATAAATAGTTAAGGAGTAATATATAAGATGCAAACCAAAAGAAAGAATGGAGATTTGAACAAAGTGTTGAATGAAATTTCAGCATATTTATCCGATATTTCAAACATAGGAAACATTACTCATTATTACTGGAAGACAGGAATTTATGCTGAAAAACTGTTAAAATTATGCTATGGAAAAGAAGTAATTGTGTTTCCTGTTGATATTAAGAAAATTACAGATAAACTGGGAATATGGATTGAAGATGTAGATATAAATGATTTTTCTAATGAACATATTAAAAGGCCAAATCATAAAATCGCTCAGTTATCTGTACAGGAAAGTTTTTTCTCAAATGAAAGAGAAGCAGTTATTTATACGGATAAATATGTACCTGCAACTTCAAAAAGATATGCAATCGCAAATGAAATCGCACAATATATTTTTCACAAAGAGGATAAAAAAATATACAAGAATTACTTTGTAATGCCAATGTGTCCGACAAAGTCAGATGCATTAGTTGCTGAAATTTTTTCTATTTTTCTGTTGATCCCAATGAGAAATTTCCTGCAGGAGTTATATGACTATGTTAAGTATAGGATTAAGGAGCAGAGTATTCCTATAAGCACCGAGGAGTGGATTAAGTATCTGTCAGAAAAAACAGGAGTTTCGGAATATTATGTTGCAAATGGATATCAATATTTAAGAAGTGTTGCATATTGGATATATCAGGCTTGGGAATTAAAAAATACGCCGGAAAAGCTTGCGGAAATTAATATGACGGAAGAAAATCAACAGGAAATATGTAAGTGGATATCAGAAAAAGATTTTTCTAAATTGAAAGATTTGATATTCCAAAATGAATAAACAAAAGCCCCATATCGCATGGGGCTTTTTTGTACCGGTTTTTCGTCTCATCTGATACCATACTTCAGCTCTGCTATATTGTACTTACAAAGATCACTACACCAAAGATAAACATCCAGAAAGGAGCATGGATCATGAAGTACATTTTGATGAGAACGGTTTCAGGAAAAACATACTATGCAAGAACAGAGGAAAATAATGCGATCAAAAAAACAGAGGATATCGCTTTGGCACAGAGATTTGCATCAGAGAAGGATGCGAAAAAAATGCGGGACCGGGCAAGCAGGAAACTTAACGGATACAAGATCCATCCGGTTTCAGACGAAAGCCAGAAAGTCCTGCCGGACTCAAAGATTCAGGTGGCAGACGCAACGCCATCCGTCAGTAATCCTCCGGCTGGCATTTCCAGCAGCTCCCACAGAAAATGTTTCACTGCACAGGAGCGGGCTGCGGTATACAACAAAACAGAAGGTCATTGTGCCATCTGCGGAGAATTTGTCCCATATACCGATTTCACCGTGGATCACATCATCCCGCTTGCAAAAGGCGGCAACAATGATCTGTCAAACCTTCAATGTGCCTGCAGCGTCTGTAACCGTATCAAGCAGGACATACTTCCGGAAGACCTGATGAAGAAGCTGACCAGGATCATGGTATATCAGGTAGGACAAAAAGAAAACAAAAAATATAAAAAAATACTTCGCAAGGCATGCAGATGATCTCTCTGTCCGGATATCCGGGCAGAGCATTTTTGTTGTGTCTTGTATTTTTTCATTTTGCAGGAAATGAAAAAGAAAGGAGAAATTTTTATGAGCAACACAAAAAGTGGGTTTGTCCACTTACACGTCCACGGAGAATACAGTCTTTTGGATGGGATGAGCAAGATCCCAGATCTTGTAAAGAAGATAAAAGACTCCGGGATGACTGCATGTGCCCTGACGGACCATGGTGTCATGAACGGCGTGGTGGACTTTTACAACGAATGTCAGAAACAGGGGATCAAACCTATCCTTGGCTGTGAGTGCTATGAAGCACCCGAAAGCAGGCTGGATAAAAATTCCCATGCAGGAGAGGAAAGGTATCATCACCTGATCCTGTTAGTAAAAAACGATACCGGATACAAAAACCTCTGCCACCTGGTCTCAAGGTCCAATATCGACGGCTTTTATTACAAGCCGCGGATCGATTTTGAACTGTTAGAGCAGTACCACGAGGGACTTATCTGCCTGAGTGCATGTCTGGCCGGACGTGTTCCGCGTGAGATCCTCCGCGGGATCAGCTGCGGAGATATGGAACCGGCAAAAAAAGCAATCCTAAGATACAGGGAATTGTTTGGGGATGACTATTATCTTGAGATCCAGAACCATGGGATCCGGGAAGAGCAGATAGTCGCTAACGAACTGGTCAGGTTTTCGGACGAACTGGGTATCAAGCTGGTATGTACCAATGACTGTCATTATACCAATTCCGAGGATAAGGAAGCCCATGAGTATCTTCTCTGCCTCCAGACAAAGAAAACGCTGGACAGTCCGGACAGGCTTGTTTACGAAGGTGATTATTCCGTAAAAACGGAAGAGGAGATGCGGCAGTTATTCCCGTCATTGCCACAGGCTTTTGACAATACCCTTGAGGTCGCAGACAAATGCAATTTTGACTTTAAATTTGGCGATTACAGGATGCCAAAAGTCGTTATCCCAAAAGAGTATGGAAATGATTATTTCCGTTACCTGGAGGATGAATCCTGGAAAGGATGGGAAAAACGTTACCCTGTAGGTAACAGGGAACGTGAGACGGCAAAGAAAGATCTGGAGTACGAGCTTGGGATCGTAAAGCAGATGGGATTTGCCGAGTATTTCCTGGATACCCGTAAAACTATCCGATGGTCAAGGGAACATGGGATATTAGTAGGACCGGGACGTGGCTCCGCAGCCGGAAGCCGGATGTGCTACTGTCTGGGGATCACGGATATCGACCCTATCCCATATAACCTGCTGTTTGAGAGGTTCCTCAATCCTGAACGAATATCCATGCCGGATATTGATGTCGACTATAATTATTCTTATAAGGATGATGTGATCGCATTTGAGGCGGAAAGCAACGGCTGGGATCATTTTGCCAAGATCCGTACCTTTACGGCCATGAATGCAAAAGGGATCGTGCGTGATATTGCCAGGGTAGCCGGGTATCCGGTAGCAGTAGGGGACAGGATCGCAGGTCTGATCCCAAAAGATCCTAAAATGACACTGGATAAGGCATGGGATTCCAACCCTGACCTTCAGAACTTTATCAACTCAGATCCCGGATACCAGAAGCTGTGGAAGATCGCCAGAAGGCTGGAGGGCACCAAAAAGGCCGCCTCCACACACGCCTGCGGACATATCCCGACTCCGGTGCCATGTGAGGATCTGTTCCCGGTATCCGTCGATCCGGAAACCGGATATCTGGTCTGCCAGTACAACATGACCGATGCAGAGCATCTGGGGAACCTGAAAAAGGATCTTCTGATGCTGCGTAACCTGACTATCATCGATACGGCACAGAAATCCGTAAAAGAGAAATACGGGGTTGAGATCCCGCTGTGGACGGAAGAAATATTAAACGATAAAGAAGCATTGAAACTTATTTCTTCCGGAGACACAAACGGGGTATTCCAGCTGGAATCCGAAGGAATGAAAGGGTTCATGAAGAAGCTGCAGCCAACCTGTTTTGAAGATATCATTGCAGGGGTGGCTTTATACCGTCCGGGGCCAATGGAGTATATCGACGATTATATCCGCGGAAAACATGATCCGGGATCCATAAAATATCTGACCCCTGAACTGGAAAGCATTTTAAGTTCCACTTATGGGGTGATCGTTTATCAGGAACAGGTCATGCAAATTGTACAAAAGTTAGCCGGTTTTTCCATGGGAAGGGCCGATCTGATTCGTAAGGCTATGGGTAAAAAGAAACAAGATATTATGGATCAGGAAGCTCCAAGGTTTATCTACGGAGATAAAGAACTGAAGATTGACGGCTGTGTCAACCGCGGGATCCCAGAAGAGACTGCAAAGCAGATCTGGGAACAGATGGTTGATTTTGCCAAATATGCGTTTAATAAGAGCCATGCTGCGGCTTATGCTGCCATTGCAATGCAGACGGCATATCTGAAAGCCCATTATGCACTGGAATTTGCAGCCGGACTGTTGACATCCGTTATGGATAAAACAGATAAGCTTGCGGTTTATATCGCTGAATACAGAAAAAATGGTATCAGGATCCTTCCACCGGATATCAATCTGTGCCATGAGGATTTCACTGTTGTTGGAGATTCCATTTATTATGGCCTTGCTGCACTCAAAAACGTTGGCAAGGAAGCAATTGGAAAAGTCATAGATGAAAGAAAAACAAACGGACAGTATGTATCATTTTACGACCTGGTAAAGCGAAATCCGGAGATCGATAAAAAGATGCTGGAAGCACTTGCAAAAACAGGTGCACTGGATTTTACCGGATATACCAGACATACACTGATGATCTCCGGCGTGGAATATCTGTCCGCCCAAAAACGTGCATCCAAAAAACAGATCGAAGGGCAGTTATCCCTGATGGATCTGTTTGGAAGCAGTTCGGATATGACAGATACTCTTTCTGAGTTACCGGAATATTCCGAGGAAGAACTTCTGTTTTATGAAAAAGAAGGAGCAGGTGTGTATATCTCAAAACATCCGATCGATGTATACGCTGAGGTCCTTTCCAAAAATCCGGTCAAGTACAGCAGCTATCTGTATGCGGATGAGGAGACAGGAGCTATCCCTGCAAAGGAAAAGGAAGAGGTTTCCATTGCCGGGATCATCAGGTCCTATAAAGTCATCTATACCAAGAAGAACAATGAGCCGATGGTGTTCCTTGATGTAGAAGATTCCATCGGTGTTACCAAAGTGGTCGTTTTCCATTCCCTGTATGAGTTGATAAATGAAAAGATCAGGGAGGACAGACCTGTTTTTATCAGAGGAAAGGTAAGTATCCGGGAAGAGGAAGCAAGCCTGATCGCTGACAGTGTTTTCTTCCTTGATGAGCCAAACTACAGGATATGGATCCGGTTTGACAGTATCCGCGAATTCAGGAACAATGAAAGTGTATTGGAAAAGATCTCATCCTGGAACAGGGGAATGTCCCTGGTCAGTGTTCTTTTGAATGATAAAAGAATCACCATGGCATTGAAGATCCATATGTCATCCGATCAGAAAGCAATCAATGAGCTGAAAGAGGCATTTGGGGAAATGAATGTACTGGTAAAGGAAACCCAGTATCTGTAGTGTTCAGGAGCTGTATCTTACAGCTCCTTTTTTTCGTACCAGAAGTTACCTTTTCGATTTTCTCATATTATGTACAGGTAAGCAGAAAAAACGCTGCTTCATAACAATCAGATATTTGCTTCATTACAGGAATGAGCAACGATCAACAGAGAGGAGATAAAACATTGTACGACACAACAGAACGCATTATTGAAAACAACCAGGTACATTTAAGAGGAAAAATGGTAACAGGTTTTTCCTTTAGTCACGAACTTTTGGGAGAAGGGTTTTACACCGCACAGGTAACCGTAGACAGACTCAGCGAAGTGACAGATACCATTCCCATCATGGTATCCGAACGGCTGATAGACGTAACACAGGATTATATTGGAAAATATGTGGAGATCCGCGGACAGTTCCGTTCCTACAATCAGTATAATGAAGAACATAACCGCCTTATCCTCCATGTATTTGCAACAAAAATGGAGATTTTGGAAGAGGAGGATTATCCGATAAATAAGATCTATCTGGATGGATATATCTGTAAGCCAACTGTATACCGTAAAACTCCGCTTGGAAGAGAAATTTCAGATGTGTTATTGGCAGTTAACCGTTCATACCATAAATCAGACTATATTCCGTGTATCTGCTGGGGCAGAAATGCCCGTTACGCTTCTTCTCTTGAAGTTGGCAGTCATCTTCAGATGGAAGGCCGTATCCAGAGAAGAGAATACTCTAAACGGATCAGCGAAACAGAAACGGAAAGCCGCACTGCATATGAGGTTTCAGTAGGCAGTATGAAGCTGCTGGAAGAATGACTCTTCTACATACAGGTACTTCCACAAAAAGAGAGGTTTTCCTCTCTTTTTTGATATAAGGATATTTTTGTACAGTTAAAAACATAAGAACAACAAAAATCATTGCGAACATCAGAAAAAACAGGTACTATATTAACATATACTACTACATGTACAACCCGGGATCGGGGTCGATTATGCTACCGGCGACAGCTGGCTGGAAGGAGAAGAGAGCAGACAGGTGGCAGATGGTTGCTCACTGTCTGATAAGGTTTCAGATCTGTTCTTCAATTTGATCCCATTCCTGTCGGGTATGAATTAAAAAACTAAGGAAAGGACAAAAAACATGGAGATCAATTTGACTACTGATGAGCGAGAAATGTTATATAACTTACAAACTATGAGATGGTCCAGTTTTCAAGGAAAACCACTTTCTAAAATTGATGGGGAATACCAGAAGATGGTCGCTGATGATCTTAAACAGATGATGAAGTCTCCACCCCCATGCGGGGACATAACTCCTATGGAGGTGGTATCTAACAGCAGGGCGGAGCCCCAGAGTTAAATGTCTCCACAGTCATCATGGCGCAAGAAAGCTTTGTTCCCGCTGCCGTGCCGCTTACGTCTTTCGAACAGACGACGGATGAGCCGGTGCCGGCCGTGCAAACGGAGGGCTGTTCACGAAGCCCCCTATCCATTGGCGGATGAAACCTCTGGAATACTTGGGTCCATGCTTTTACCCGGTATCCCGGGGCGTACATGGATACGCTTTTATACAGCCGGGGACAGGATCTTCCAGTCCGGATGCTGTTTATGGCTGTTATTCCTTCCGGCAGGGTTCAGCTGATGGAAACCCCTGCTGGCAGGCGTGGCCAGGAAATGGAAGTCCTTAAATCCCTTCCATGCATCCGGGACGGCCTTGCGCAGGATGTTTGCCGCACCGTTGCAGTCCGCATTGATGCAGTACCCGTCCCTGCACAGGTACATCCCACGCTCGATGCGTCTCCCGGAAAATACCGGACGTGCCTTTACCTTTCCGTATACAGGCATAAAGTCAGAAGCAGTCACATCCGCCTTGGATGTATAACTTTCCTCCTGTTCGACCACATCGATCCCTGCGCGGAGCGCCTTGTATTCGATCATCTGGCGCAGCCTGTAATGCGGGATGGACACAAACTTCTGGTTGTTCTTCTTTCCCATGTTCGTATTCTGTTTCCAGAGCTTATTGACACCGATTACAAGGATTCCTACGCGGTGGTCCACACAGTAACGGATGATGTCCGTACTGATCTTGTGCATCTGGTCTTTGAGGAAACAGTCATGCTCACGTGAAAGGGCTTCCAGATATGCGGAGTCCGCATGCTTATGCTCATGTCCCCTTGTGATGATGGATACCGCCTGAGCCCTCTGTTTAGCAAAGAACTGGTTCTCTGACAGGACCGCACCGCCCTTGTATACGACGGACGTTCCGTCCGTGCATGCGATAGCTGCGATGTTGTCCGTCCCGAGATCGAGTCCTGCCATGTAAGGCATATCGGGGTAAAAAGGTGCGGCCATATCCTCGATAACGAAGGACATGATATATTTGTCATAATAAGGTTTGAAGGTGATCTCCCGCAGATTGGATCTTTGATCTATATAATTCAAGGGGATACGCTCCTTTTTCTTAAAGCCGGGAAGTTTCAGACTGCAGCCTTCGGTGCTGCCGTCAGCTTTTGGATAAAGAACGGCATCCTGGTTGGTAACCTTAAATGTTCTGCGTGTAGATCTGCAGTATTTTGGCATCCTTGGTTTTCCAGTAAACCGGGATGGATCCTGTTTATACAGCTTCAGGTTATCCAGCCATTTGCGGAAATTCTTGACGGCTTCTTTGACGGTATCCTCTGCTGTCTGCATGGGAAGTCCGGCAAAATAATCCGGGTTACTGGTAGCCCTCAGGATCTTAAGAAGGGCCTGGTAGGACAGTACCCGTCTGGGAGTAAATCCTTCGTAGGCTGCTTTTGTCTGCTCCAGCTCATCAAAAACAAGTTTCTGCAGATCTGTCAGTTTTTCCTTTCCCCATCCGGTAAATACCTGCCGGATCCGGAAAAGGGCAGCATTATACAGGTTCTTTGCAAGGGCAGAATTATCTTCCGCAAAGGAAAAGACTTCCCTGAATGACTTTTCTGACACTACCATCGGGACCGTGTTTTTCATAATGGCTGTACCCCATTTCCAAACCTTAAATTCTATGGTATTATTATAGCATAATCACAAATGGATGTCAATTTTTCGGACAGTCATTGGAACAGGAGGGATCCCTATGTATAAGAAAAAGAGAGGACAGGATTACTATACGAACAGGCACAGCTGTTTCCTGCTGCAGTACCATCTGGTGCTGGTGACAAAATACCGGAAACCGGTCCTTAAGGGAGAGGTAAAGGAGCTGGTCTATCAGATCATCCGTGATATTTTTAAGGAGAAAGGGCTTGTGATCCTGGAACTGAACGGGGAGAGCGACCATATCCATATCCTGTATGAAGCAGATCCGTTCACTGCCCCCGGGACGCTTGCCAATGTGGTCAAGACCAAGACCAGCAGGTTTGCAAGGAAGAAATATGGGGATACTGTTTTAAAGGACTATTACTGGAAGCCATTGTTCTGGAGTGACAGCTATTTTGTGGCAACGGTAAGCGAAAACAGTCTGGACAATGTCCGGACCTATATCAAAAACCAGTAGACATTCACCCACGCCCATGCGGTATATCAGGATTATATCCTATGGACGTGGTACTCTGCCACAACTGATAGAATGTTTTGACTCTTCAAATGATGAATGCATGGAGTTTTCCAGACAGCAGCTGCATATTAATATTACGCTTCTGGATGTCCTTATTTTTTCGATGGATTTCTTCATTCGAAACGACCTTGAAGCAAAAAAACCTGCGGAGGATATCGAGGAAAAAAAACAGATAGTGGAAACCGCAAGAACGCTGCGTCAGAAGATAGTTTCTGTGTTACTGCCAGATCCATGGTTTGGTGAGTCCGCGGATATACAACGTGCTACCTACAGCTGCTATGAAATGATCAATGGATGGGGGTGATGCAGATTAAATATGTTTGTACCAGGAAAAACATTATTCTAAAAAACAGATAGCGAAAGCCAGTATGCTTCATAGTACACTGATGCCTTTCGCGGAAAGGCGAAAATATGAGAAAAAGAATCTTATTTATATTCCTGTTGGTCCTCTGCCTGTGTGCAGTCCCTGTCAGCGCAGCGGCTCTGGGAAAGGTTTCCGGCGTCAAGGCGAAACAGTCCGGTGAAAAGGTAAAACTGACATGGAATACAGCAGCAGGAGCCAAGGGATATCAGATATACCAGAAAACTGGTTCAGAAAAATTCCACAGGATCAAGACCACCGGAAAGAAGAGCTATACGGTAAGCGGGCTTACACCAGGGAATACCTATTATTTCCGCGTCAGGGCTTATGCGGATTCTTCCGGTAAAAAGAAATACGGAAAATACTCTTCTTCCGTAAAGATCACGATCAAAAACAGCTCTGCGGCAGAAGGCAAAGTGATCACTGTATCCCCGAAATCCGATACTTATAAGAAAAAATACATGAACACATCCTGGTTCAAGGAACAGACACGCTCTTATTATGTTCTCCGTTCTTACCTGGAATACTTTGCCAATATTGGAGGCGGAGAGCTGCACCTGAAAAAAGGAACCTATAACCTGCAGTTTCCTCTGTATATCCCTTCCAATACAACCGTCATATTTGAGGACGGGGTCACGATCAAACGGCAGGACAAGGGGACTCTTTTCATCCTTTGCAGTTACAATGACGTAAATACTGGAAAGAAATTCTACGGATACAATGGTGTCCATGACATCAAGATAATCGGCAGGGGAAAGGTTGTCTTTGATAAGGAATTTGGAGGAAATGCCGCGATCCTGATGGGACATACGAAGAACATCCTGATCGAAGGGATCACATTTGCCCGTATGTCCGATACATCTGCACATTTCATTGAGATGGATGCTTCCAATAATGTAGAGATCCGTAACTGTACCTTTGAGGGTTCCACTTCCGGAGGAAAGAAAGAAGCAATCAACTTAGACGTCCCGGATCCTGCAACCGGAGGATTTACATGGGAAGGAAGTGGCCAGGACAAGACTGCCAACGATACTGTGTATATCCACAACAATGTATTCAAGAATCTCACCGCTGGAGTTGGTACACATATGTATACACCGGGACACCCGCATAAAAATATCCGCATTGAAAACAACAGTTTCAGTTCCTGTCGGACATTTGCAATACGGGCGCAGAACTGGGAAGATTCCAGTATACTTAACAATACCTTTACCAACATCACCGCTCCTGACGGTTCCGCACTTGCCATTGATGCAAGAGGTATCAGCAATGTAGTCGTAAAAGGCAACAGCATAACAAATTCCGATGCATTCATGAAGATCATCGTCAGCCGGTATTCTGACGGTACGATCTCCTCCAGACCGGGACTGGCAAACTACGATCCGGTGTTTAATTCCGTCAAAGAAGAGGATGTCGTATATAATACTGTATCCGGTCTGAAAACGGATTATGCAGTTTCCTATGTCAACACTACCACGCATCAGGGAACAAATACAAAGTACTGGAAAGCCAGAAATTAGTTGATATTTTGGTACCATTGCGTTAAAATAATAATAAAAAAGGGAGAAATAGAAAAAATGGATACAATGGATTTGCTTCAATTGCTGCCACAAACCATACAGCACGATATCATTGACTTTCATGACTGTAAACTAAAAGATGGGAGAGATGCAACAAGGATAACTCTGTCCAGAATGTTAACTGCAGAAGAGAAATCCCAGATGAGTGGAGAGCATTTTGTAGGAATCAACTGTATTGCTCATTACAGATACGCTCCGGAAATAGAAAAATCCTATTTTTATGTTGTATAGTCAAGTATCTCACGACTAAAGTCACGAGTCTTGGATGCGCAGATTAATAAAATGTCTTCATATGACAGTATCAGAAAATATCTGATACTGTCTTTTTTTGCATTTTAAAGAAAAAACAGGAGGGATTTTAAATGGATACACCTGAAATCTTTTATGAAAACCTGTCTAAAGGGATCATAACATACGAAATGCTTGATTTGGCTCTGTTCTCCCTGAATAAAAGGGCCAAAAACTACAGGGATCAGAAAAGGAAAGCAAAAAAGAGTCTGTATGCACAGGCGCAGCTGTTTGGTTTTAGTAATCCGGATAATCCGGAAGAAGCCGAAAGAATGGAGAAAGAATTTTATGCAAAAAAGGAACGGCTGCTACAGATCGTAAAGCCGGCCTGTGTCCATCAAGAGCTGGCAGGTTACAAGAAAGATTACGTTTACGATAAGGATGGGATTGATTATGCGGATGTTTTTATAGATTCCATTTTTCATAACCGGGTTCTGGATAGAGGAATCTGCCGGAAAGAAGGAAAGGACATCCGGTTCTTTGTCCGAAAAGGAGAACCATATTACAGGTATTATTTTTTCCGATGTATTGGAACTCATACCTACCATTCACCTATAAACAAAGAAACGGCTTTAAGCAGCGGTTTGCCCATCCATATAATAAATGAAATCAAAACAGAAGGAGAGCGCAATGAGAATCTGCTTCCTGAAGATTTTGTAGATCAAATGCTTGCTCTCGTAGACAGTGGAACGTACACATATGTCCCATCCAACACTATTCATTCCCCAAGGGAGAGTATCCTTCCACCTGTTACTTACGTCATCCCGCAGAAATACGAATGGGAGGAAGTACTGGATCTGCTTAAGGAAAAATATCCAGAAAAACCGGGACTGCTGAAAGTTGACTTATCCATCCGGCTTTGGAGAAAGATCATGAAACTGAGAGCTTTTTCTGCGGAGAGCTGTATGAAGTGTATTTTGGCAGAGAAGAGAGTTTGATCTTTGCAGGTATCCTCTATCAGAAACAGAGTTTTTTCGTACCAGAAAAGCAGTCTGCCAATATCAGCTATACTACAACCATGAACAGCAAAGATGTTCAGAATTCACCTTTCGTTTTTGGGCACTCACAGAGTTCGGAAAATGCTGTGAGTGTCTTTTTTTGCGAAATTTTGAGTTTGACCTTAAATCTGAGAAAAAAGGAATAACATGAGAAGAACAATCACTGCAGGATGTATATTGCTCTCACTGGTTGGAGCAGCGAACGTGCAGGCAGCAGAAGGAGAGCCGTATGTGACAGTTGCGCAGGCGGACGGAAACGTAAACCAGGCATCAGTAGACCGGGCAAATGATCTGCTCAATGTCATGCCGTAAAACCTGCTGGAGGGATTTCTGGATAATGGATGGACATTCTATGTAACAGATAAGAATATTGCTTATGATATTCTTGGAGGACAGTTTAGCTCCGTAAAAGGTGTCACAGATTTCGACAATCATGAGATATACATCGAACAGCGTGATGCCGCCATAGAAACTGCTGTTGTGCATGAATTTGGACACTACCTGGATTACATAAATGGAGATCAAAGCCAGACATCAGAATTTGCAGATATTTTCAATGCTGAAAGCAATTCTTTTGTAACTACCTTTGATGTTGATTTCTACTACGATGTCAGCGAATTTTTTGCGGATGGAGTTTATCGGTATTATGACGGTGAGAGAAATACTCTGGTACAGTCTTGTCCGCAGCTGACTGCATATATCGAAACCGTAGTAAAAATGGAATCGCAGCCCTTGAAAGAAGCTTTCGCAGATGGAAGATAAAAGAGGATGTCGCATCGTATATGCAGTATCTTTTTTTTCGTGTCAGAAAATCCTGCTGTCAAAATCAGCTACAATACGCTCATGAACAGTGTATGAGACTTATGCTTCATATGTTGTTCAGAATCCTTTTCTTTGTTTTTGGACATCCGCGGAAGATCGAAATTAGCCGCGGATGTCTTTGTATAAAAAAGTGAATTCGAATTCACTTTTTTGAGAGAGGTTCCCATATTTTTCTGAATCAATCTTCATCATCCAATCAAAGGTTTCTGCTTGTTTTAAGTATTTCGACGGTTAATATCAAAAAAAATATTATTCATCATATTACTTTTAACTTAAAAACTACAGGATCAAAAATGGTCTGCAAAAATTAAAAAGGAGATTATTATGGCTAAGAAATACGTATACTCATGTATCGACAGAGCGAATATAACAGGTACCGTTGACGCAGTAGAAGAGAATACCCCGTTTATTACAGACAAGTTTGTAAACCTTATTGTTTACACTTCCAGAAAAGAACCGTCTACAGTCAAAGACCGTATCAATATAGTTGTAAACAAAAAGTTATTGGGAAATATCACAGAAGGCTCATGTGTAAAAATTGCCGGAGCAATCCAGACAAAAACTGTAAATGGGCACTTGTATATTTATATCTTTGCTTATGATATTACAGAAGTTGAAGCAGGAACTGCTATGGATACCGACCAGCTGAAATTCGAAGGATATCTCTGTAAGAAGCCGGTGCTGCGGAAAACTCCGTTCTCAAATCGTATAGTCTGTGACTGTGTCCTGGCGATCAATGACAGAGGTATGTCTTATTATGTACCTTGCATCTGCTGGAGTAAAAACGCCAAAAAGATGGCACAGAGTGCCGTAGGAGATAAGTTCTATGTTTCCGGAAGACTTCAGAGCAGAGAATACGTGAAGAATGAAAAAACCTATGTGATCAATGAGGTATCCGTTTATCATATTGATGAATTCTCATTTGATTTCGAAGATGATTAATAATGAAGGACTGCCATCTGGCAGTCCTTTTTATGTGTTAATGCTCTTATAAGTCCTGGATGTAAGCGGATAACTCTGCTTTCTCTGTTTTATCTAATTTATGTCCTGCTGTATATGCACGTACAAATTCCAAGATGGAATTGTCGTAGGAACCTTCTACTACGTCTTTTGCATATTTTTCATGAAATTCTTTTTTGGTAAACACTGGAAGATAAACAGCTCTCGAACCTTTTGTTTTATCTGATTTTAAATATCCTTTTTGAATCATACGGGAGAGGAACGTGTTCACAGTCTGCTTTTTCCAGGTCTTTCCTTCTTCCGTAAAATGGACCAGAATCTCTGCAAAAGTTGTAGGCGTTTCTAATGACCATAAATACTGTAAAATATAAAATTCTGTGTCGCTTAATACGTTTCGCATTATTATTGCCTCCTTGTTTTTCTATATGTTGGGACCGTACCTCAAAAATCTCAACAAGCTACAGTCAACAATGTGTCTGAAAAATCTTTCCTTTCAAAGACAATTGTATTACAGATACAAAAATAAAACAAGGAGAAGTTTTTTCGTGTCAGAATAATATTTTTCCAACATAGGATAAGATTTGACCATAAGTTAATCAGGTAACGGAAAGGAGAAAATAAATTATGACAGAATACAATGATTATTCAGAATGCTGTGGAACCTGCAGATACCACAAGAAAGATGCTTCTGATGACTGGATCTGCACATGTCCGTATAGCGAATATATGAGCGTCTGGACAGAGTATGACAATTCCTGTGACAGCTGGGAAGGAAGGTGAAAGATATGTCCGAAACAAAGAAGAGAAATGTGAAAGTAGTAGAATCGAAAACGCTTTCTAGTCGATATGACAAAAGATTTGTGGTTGTCGATGAGGAAACAGGAAATGTTTTGGACGATGCCCAAGGCTATGGTTACAAAAGTAAACAAAAGGCCATGGCTGCATGGAGCTATAAGAACCGGGATAAGAGCAAAGATGCGGAAAAGCGCAAAAAACAGAGAATGATCAAAGCCTGGCTAAAAGAACATCCTGTGGTTGGCAACGCTCTGGAAGAAGCGGCGTGGGACATTGTGAAAAGAAATGTACCTCCAGAGACAAAAATCAACACAAAGCTTGTAAAAGGCATCCTTAAGGAAAATAATCTGGAATTGGAAGGATTCTCAGCCAGAGATCTTTTAAGTGTCTGGAAAAAGAATTAATGAAAAAAGCAGACCTCAAAGTCTGCTTTTTTATGTGGGAGAGAAGGAACTGATGGAAAATCGTGGTTTTGATGATGATAGATTCGAAAGAAGAACTTCCGCGGAATCCTCCGTCCAGTCATTTTTTGTAATCCATGATAATGTTCTATCCGCGGATAATCTCTATTTTTTCTTAACTACTTCGGCTCAATTGCAGACTGAAAAACGAGAAAAACACAGTTCTGGAAAATCATTTTGATTAGAAACGATTATTAGAAGTTTTCCGCGGAGGATATTTTTTTTAACCATTTCCTTCTTCATATGGATATGCTTTCTGTCTTGTGCTATTATCAGATAAAGAATAAAGTGCGGAGGAGCAGACTATGGCAAAAGAATATCCGGTCATCGCAGTCATCGGAACAGAAGAATGCAAAAAGGAAATGGAACAGATACAGGAAAAACTGACAAAGCAGAGACACATTGTTGTTCCGATTGGTATGTGTGGCAAAGAAGATCTTGATATGAGATTGGATAAAATCGACCTGGCAGAGGAGCTGTTTGTTGTTAATCCGGCAGGAAAGATAGAAATGAACATTTGGACAGATATCTGCTATGCATATCTGACGGGAAAGGATATAAGTTCTCTGGAGTCCATGTCTTACCGGGAAATACAGGAAAAGGCAAATGACCTTATTTATGGCTCGGAAATGCTGGCTCAGAGACAGTTGGAAATGGTACAGCATAATTCATATCTGGATAAGGATGTTGTTTCTTTTTCTTATAAGCAACATACAATATATGACCCCTGGATCCGAGAGGATATGCAGGAAGAACCGTTTGCCTGGAGTATGCATGAAAATATAAAAGCAGCAGTCAATCCGTTTGAGCATTACGGGAAGAAAAACGCATCAAGGTTCGTAGTAAGAATTGTGGAGAAAAATCAATGAGTATCAGATGTGGCTGACTGTCTTTCCTGTGGATGGGGCAGTGTGATGAATACTATACAGAAATGGAGTTTGCTTCCTTATATCCTTTTCAGACAGGCAAATAATCTGAAAAAATACATCTGATCAGGCTTAATACAGACCTGGTCAGACTAAGAAAAAACAGATATCAACAAGACTAAGCCGGAGATATTCCCCGGTTTTTCTTTCAGTTTCCGCGGTATATGGGATTTTCTTCCGAGTCTATAATCAACCCTTCTCCTCGCAGTACCTCCTCGGCTTCTTCCGCGGATATCCCTTCCTCTACCAGTTCCGCCAGTCTTTTCGCCCCTTTGCATACTCTCAGGTCTTTGTCCTGTGACGTATTGGAGTACAGCTTACCTGACATTTCTTCGATTTCTCTTAATAATCTGACCAGTTCTTTGCTCATGGATATGAACCTCCTTTCTCTCTACTTTCCTAAGCGCAGAAAACTGATGTTTTTCCGGTGTCTTTTTCATTTCAGTAATATGCATAAAATACCTATGTCCGTTTTTTGTGCATATTGTAATTTAAAAAGTGAATTCGAATTCACTTTTTTCATGCTGCATTTGGTTCTTCATATTGTCTGCGACCAAATGACGAAAGGAGAACATATTATGAGTGAAAACAGTCAGGAAATTTTTGGACAGGGAGGTTGTTTCGCTTTCCATCCGGTATATTCGGGGGACTGCAAATATACAACAGGAATCTTCAAGTTCATGAAAAATAAGCCGACAGGTACAAATCCGGAGAGTATCTGGGAGGAAAGCAGTTCTATCGATGACTGCATCCAGATAGCGATCTGGAGGATCATACCATTCTGTGAGGTCCGCAATATATTCGTGGTCATCTACGACCAGAACAGTAAGTCTGTAAAAACCTATACGGATACAGATGATCTGATCAAGGATCTCTGGAAGAGTTTTTCCAACATACCGTTTGATGACGGAGAAAAAGATCTGGTACTTGGACAGGACTGGTTCATCTTCGAAAAAGGAACGGAAAGAAAAGATATCTGGAAATGGTTTGATTCTCATTATTCCAAAGGCGCGGTTTCATTACTGTATCCAGAAGCATGTACCAAAATCTGAAATTGTTGCCACCTTCATTATGAAGAGAACCGAAAAGGTTCTCTTTTTTTGTTTTACCGTTATTTTATTCATCTTACTTTCGCAAATAAAAAAACGAAAGGAGAAACTTAAAAATGAAAAACAAAGAATTTACAAAGGTGTACGAAGGGTTACAATCCCTGATCAGAGTAGCCATGGGAGACTCTGTATCCAATGATACGTATTTTGAGTTCAAAAAGTATTTCCGTTATCCAGGAGAGCTTTTAGAGCGAATGGAACAGTATGGGTATGGAAGTGCCGACGATTACCTGTCGGCAATAGCGGCATTGAGATGGGCAAAAAACCGTAAATTGGATATTTCAGAGATGTGCGTAGGTACACAGCTGGAAGATTTCCTGAAAAAAGCAGAAGAGAAGGGAAAAGAGGAAAATGATCTCTTATTGCTCTATTCTGTCATCTGCTATGAAAATGATGCTACTGAGATTACTGGAGACGATTTAGCAACATTACTTGATGCTGCGAAAGAAAATACTCAAGAGTCAGTTGTTTATTTTCTTAAGAAAATCCTTGATGATAGGATACACCATTGGAATTTACAGGGCTATGTTGACAAATTTTTGTTAGCTTCAAAAATTCTGGTTCTTAAGATGGATTCTATATCATCACTAGCTCAGGAAGATGTGTGCGAATGCGCAGATTTCTTTATGGATCTTATGGAAGTGTCATACGCACTGAAACATATCTCTGAGCAATTTTCTTTATCTATTAAGGAAAATATGGGAGCTGCATCCGATATTATACTTGTTTTTTCGGACTTGTATAAAGAACCGGTCAAGAAGTCGTATGAGAAAAAACTGTTAGAGGCAGGATTTTCCAATATGGACATATTGAATCTAAATATGGGTATCTGGTATGTCTATGAAAGAACAACAGAACTTTATGTATCTTCCGAAATCAAATGGTGGCGTCTTGCCAAGAGATGGTTCCAGTCTTTATTTTTGCAGGATAAAGAAATTCCTTTTGACGGGAACAGACTTATGAACCTTTTCGATAAGAAAATGCCAAGAAAAATTGATGGAGAAGATCTGGCTCCTAAATTTTTACTTGCTGGATTTGCACATGGTATTCCTTGTGTAAACAATTCGTATCTTTTATTTTATATTCTCACAATGTATGGCTCTTACAGGCATTCCTCCGAAAGAGTAAACCAACTTAGTCTCTGGGAGTCTATATGTACAAATCATCCATTTAGAATCGATTCGGAAGATGAGCTTGAATGGATGAGAGGGTTGTTAGGATATGAATGGAACAGTCGGGATAAATATTTCATGCAGCGTATTTACGTATTACTATTACGTAAATATGTCAATGAGCAGAAGCGGCTGGAAGAAAAGGAGTCTATCCTCAAAGAAATGTTCGGATATGAAGTAAAAGAAATCATATACAAAAACATGGTTATGTTTTCCAGAGAAGCAATGGATAAGCTATTCGAATCCGGATATCTGTCTTTTGATGATTTTGTTAAAAAAGGCTCCCGCGGAAGTATCGAAAAATATCTGTCATCTTTGAATAAAAGATATATTTTAATCTGGCTGTCGGACTTCTGTAAAAAAAACAATTGTATTTTTAACGATACATGGATCACATATTTCAAAGAGTCCTTCAATAACAGTTGGATGATATCTTTTGCATATGGAAAAGTCAATCATGCAGATGCTGAAGAGATTCTTTCATCCTATACTGCTGAAGAACAGGGCTTGCTTCTGGGACTTGTATGTGAAATCTGCGCAAGGATTCCTGGTATTTGTGACCTTGATGATCTGATGGCAGGCTTTATTTCAAATCCAATGATACGCTCTATTATTGGCGAGGATCTTTCTGAACAGTGGCATCAGGAACTGTTGAAAAGAAATTATCGTTGGATAGATGCAGTTCAAAAAGACTATCTTCCTGCAGAAGAGTATAATGCTTGGATCCTGGAAAAGGAGCAAAAGAAAAAACAAGAAAAAATTGAGAGAGTTCACGCAGCTATTAATGAATTAAAGGAAGATACCTTGGCTGAACTGGGAGATATTACTTCAAACGATAAATTCCTTGTTGCCATTCTGGAAAAAGCAAAATACTGCGCAGATAATACGGAGCTTAAAGCTTATATTGGATTAATCTATGAACATTGTCCAGGAAAAGTGTTCTTGAATAAGGATGATGTTTTATTAGCCCTGTATTTTATTAAAGGCTGTTATAGCGCAGGTGTGGTAACCTATCTGGAACTTGTAAACTTTATAAAAAACATAAGGGAGAAAACAAATGAATAACTACTTGAATAATACACTCACAAATCTGCATCTGCAGGATTTTCTTAAAGAAAAAGGATTAGATGTATCTCATATGAGATACATCTCTGACAGGCAACTGGCTGTTGATAACCTTCATATGGTTCCAAATATGAAAGATTATCTTAAATCTGGATACTTTATACTGGATGGTCTCGCAAAAGCAATTTTATCCAGTAAAGAAACTGCGGAAATAATTTCCAAGTTGCATACAGATGGACAGCTATCAAAGTTATCATGCTCTTTGCTGAATCAGTATATTAATGTATTTGGAGCAGATTATCCAGATGCAGAATCATTTGCAGAAAATCTTGTAAATTACGAGGATGTTTTGCATTCCGTTCTGGAAAAAGAACGTCCGGGAACAGCAGCTGCTTATGATCTGAAATTTTACACTTTTCTTAAAGAAGGGAAACATGAGCGGTTGATTCATCTTTTTTATGAATTATCCTTTTCAGACAGGAATGACTTCCTAATCCAGTTATTCATGAAAGAAAACTGGCAGGAAGAACTTATAAAATTTTATCTCATAGAAGACCTGCCGGAAGAATTTTCGTTCCGAAGTTCTGTATTCATTTTGCGAAACTCAGTTCCTGAAAGTTATTTCAGGTTAGCAAAAGTCCTGACATATCCAGGAACTTTAGATATTTACAAGATGGCTGGTGATTGCGTGAATAAAGTATATCTTCATGAAAAAGGGTATGCAAAACAGGCAGAAGACATTGCTGCTATTCTGAGTAAATTCAAAGGGTTATTTGATTCTGAAGAATTTGAAGAAGACATTAAGCAAGATTTCTTCCGAAGATTATATGATATTGATTATCAGGAAAAAACATTATCCGAATACAAGCGATATATTATGAAACATCTTGACAAAGATGCTGTAAAAAATAGTCTTTGGGGAATTAACAGCTTTCTATCTGCCTGCACAGGCAATAAATACGAAAAACTGATGAAAGAGATTGATTCAGGCTCCTATTCTCATATAGAGGCTTTCGCCAGAAAGTGCCTGATCAACAATAAAACTGCATGCTTAAGGCTGATGCAGGATAACCTGAAGGAATTTGCAAAATTACCAATAAACAGTATCCTGTTTTCAAATGAGTTTTGGCAGTTATGCAACATGAATACCTTAACTATTAAGGATTTACAGAAACTGCAGAAGTATAAATATCTTTATACAACCAATAATATTGATCTATCTCTTTTCTATAATCATACATATACTTTCCCGGAATTTTTATCAATTTCCCTAAAGAATAGAAAGCTGATTGAAATCTATAATTCACTGGATCCGTCTATGAGGGTAGATGAAAAACTCCGCCGTATCCGACAGTTATTCCATGAATCCATCCGTATGGACAATTTTCCGGAAGATCTGATTTCCGCTGTAGCAAAAACTCTATCTAAAGAACCTCTGTCTGATTATATCAACAGGCATTCCTACCTTAAAGAAACAGCTAGTATTTCGGATTTTCTTTATCTGGAATCCATTGAGTCTTATAATCCAGGGTTAAAAGAGGTTATTAACGAAATAACTGGCAGAATTGATATTCTGGCTGTAGTGAACAACTACAATAACCCGAAATTAAAGGACCTTGGATTGAAAGATTTTAAAAATGCATATGTCTCTCTGGATGAGGACAGCGCATGGCTGAAAGAAGAATTACCGATTCCTGAAGAACATCAGAAATCATTTTTAGAATTCTGCTTACAGGGAAATGCTTCAGTTACGAAGTCCTATTACGATGATCAGTATGAGAAAGGTCAGAAAAACGTATTACTGCTTGCAAAAGCAGCTGTATACGGAAAACTGGATGAAGTAAAATATGAAAACTTCAATGCTGAGATTGGATTCACTCTTACAGGTGACCAGAAAGAAGTCTGGAAAGAAAATTCGAAAAAGCAACAGTATGGCCTTAAAGCTACTGAAAATACTGATTTTGAAAGCTGTATGAAGATCGGAGCTGTTCCAACTTGGACCTGCATGAATTACAAAAGCGGACAATATAATGAATGCTTATTGTCAGTATTTGATGCCAATAAAAAAGTATTATATGTTGACAAAGGAAGTAAATGTGTTGCCCGCGCAATCATGAGGCTGACAAAAATGTCTGATACTGCTGTAAATAAAACTCTTAGTTTTAGGGATGTTGCAGAAGATGCTGCTATGGAATCTGGTTCAGACGAAAAACTTGTCATTTTCCTCGAAAGAATGTACTTTTCTCATTTAACGAATGCTGAAATCATTCAGGTAAGAAAACTTTTGTATGACCTTGCAGAAGCAAAAGCCACAGCTTTAGGTGCTAAGATTCTGGTCGCACAGGATTATGAAGATATTGCTGAAGAAAAACTTCTGAAAAAAACTTCAACAAATGTTTATATCTCCAAATCCAAAAACGGAGACCAGTATCTGGATTCTCTGGGTGGCGAATGTGAGAAAGGCGGCTACTATGTAAAAGGAAATTTCTACGCCCCTTATGAGCAGTAAATTCTATTATTTTTCAGTCGAATTACAGAAATGTAATTCGGCTTTTTTTTGATGCCTTTTTTCGTGTGAGAAAACAATACATATATTCTTTGTAATACTTAACTACGGGTAAATAGTGGATTTTTTTCATTTTCTTTCAACATTATCCATTTTGATACTACAGAAAGGAGGAAAAGGTGATCTTGACAAAGAAAAAAATGTATCCAAAAACAGACATGCTAAATATTAGCAATATCAAAAAAGGGGGTTTTCATATGAAGAAGAATAGAAAAATATTTAGTATACTACTTGTCCTTGTACTGGCGATACAGTTGACAGCAATTCCCGCAGCAGCAGCGTCCACACGTACAGTTTCAAGAACCTCGACTAAGGTAACAACGTCATATACGGAGCGTAAATTAAAACTTACAAAAAAAGCGTCTAAAACGTATTCTGTTGTTGGAAAGTCGGTTACTTATATCACATATAGTACGCAGGGAAATACTTCCATAAAAACAACAAAAAAAAAGACCCCGACAATGAATTATAAGAAAAAATCAATTTATTGTACAGAAAAAATTAAAACCGTGACTACAACCCAAACTACGATTAATATAGTTCAGAATATTAATAATAACAAGAATACAGCTACTGTTATTTCAAAGCCAAATAAGAATACCAGTAATGTAAAAAAGCAGATTCCTTTAAGCAGTTATGCCCGCTCCAAAGTCGGATCTTCGATAGCCAATGCGTTTGATACTCTTGATTTTAAAATCTATATAGATCCATCTGTCAATTACTCCGGATATTATTCAACAAAGGATCAGTCCATAACTCTCAGGAAAAATGATAATGTACTGTATCATGAACTTGGACATTTTGTTTCCTTTATCAGTGGATGTTCCTGCAGCTCCGCGGAATTTAAAGACATCTATAATAAGGAAAAAAGCAAATACACAAAATATAATAAAGCGTATGTATGCCATAGTGCAGATGAGTTCTATGCAGAATGTTATTACCTGTATTTATTTGATAAATCATGGCTAAAGAAACAGCTTCCGCAGACATATCAATATATAGAAAAATCACTTGCAAAAATAACACCGGATCGAATCAATCGTATCTATAAAACCTATTCTGTTATTTGGAAATGATTTCCAAAATTCCTTTCTGTACAGAGGATTGTCTAATGACAGTCCTCTTTTTTTATGCCGCATCTGGTTCTTCATATTGTAAACGACCAAATGACGAAAGGAGAAGAACGTATTATGAGAGAAAACAATCAGGATATTTTTGGACAGGGAGGTTGTTTTGCTTTCCATCCGGTATATTCGGGAGACTGCAAGTATACAGTGGGAATCTTCAAGTATATGAGGAATAAACCGGTAGGTGTAAATCCGGATAGTATCTGGGAAGAAAGCAGTTCTATCGATGACTGCATCCAGATAGCGATTTGGAGGATCATACCATTCTGTGAGGTCCGCAATATATTCGTGGTCATCTACGACCAGAACAGTAAAATCGTAAAGACCTATGTGGATACAGATGGTCTGATACAGGATCTCTGGAAGAGTTTTTCCAACGTACCGTTTGATGACGGAGAAAAAGATCTGGTACTCGGACAGGACTGGTTCATCTTCGAGAAAGGAACCGAAAGAGAAGATATCTGGCAGTGGTTTGACGCATACTACTCCAAAGGTGTGGTTACGCTACTGTATCCGGAGAGCTGCGGAAAATAATATGGTTGTTGAGAGAGTCTTTTGACTCTCTCTTTTTTATCTGAAACTTTTTTCGTGCTAAAAAATACCCTCCTTGTATTCTGCCATACTGCTTAATAAGGAAGCATTTTTTATCTGATCAAAAGTTTTTTCATTTTTTTATCAGAGAAAAGATGATCCACTGCTGCTTTTGCCGCGGAGGATGCAGAAAGGAGGAACTATCTTATGAGAGATGAACAGCTAATAAGCTGTTTCACTTCTTTCGTTTATGACACCTGCGGGGCTCGAAATTGACCGCAGGTGTCTTTTTTTTTGTATAGCAGTTTATCCATCCATTCTTTTTCACGTTTTCTGCATATGAAAACTTACGTTCGTTTTGCTTGCTAATTTGTCCAAAATATGGCATATTAATATGGTATATAAGAAAAGGAGAGATG